>OGJT01000447.1_pt1 | contig 21684 bp, 17 predicted proteins | sample 1572331 | NCBI WGS metagenome assembly OGJT01 (sample SAMEA2582094, study PRJEB24529) | metagenome | biome: Human gut stool | place: China | collected 2011
AAACCCTCAAGTCGTGGCCGAACTATTTATCGCCTGGAGAGACCTAACGAGATAACTCGTTGGACGGTGAAAGTAGAAATAGGAGGGTGGAGAGAAATTTGGAAAAGGAGGATAGGCATATAAGAAAATAAACGAAACTGCGGGAGCAGATGAACTATTGAAAATAAGTTAAATATTGCACCTCAATAGAGCTACCTTATATAAGGTGGCTCTATTTTCATATGTTTTTCATTAATGTTAGTGATGTGCTATAATAGACCTAGATTTAATCTTTGCAAAACTAAATCTGCGCCGTTGTGATAGTGGCGCGGTTAAATGGCATTATTTTAGCTCGCTAAAGTGCCTTTTGGGGTGGATTTACAATCTCCGCCGTTTTTTGCATTTTGGAACTAGTAAATATCTGTTGTTTCAAAGACAGGGTTAAATAAAATAATCCCCTGATGGGGACGGAAACGATATGTCGGCACTTTTAACATACTTGATAGCCTTCCGGATGGGTTAAATAAAATAATCCCCTGATGGGGACGGAAACTGGGCAAAGCTCAGAAAACGTATAGCGTGGCTTAATCCTGGTTAAATAAAATAATCCCCTGATGGGGACGGAAACTTTTGCTCATCATCGCTTAATTTTTCTGTAGCCTTGCGTTAAATAAAATAATCCCCTGATGGGGACGGAAACCAATTTTCATGCTTTTTGATAATAATTTTCATTTTAATTACCGTTAAATAAAATAATCCCCTGATGGGGACGGAAACCAAATATATTGCAGAGCTATATAAAGCGTTACTTCCAGACGATTTGTTAAATAAAATAATCCCCTGATGGGGACGGAAACTTTTTTAATTTTCTGTAACCGATTGCGTTATATTCATCTTCAAGTTAAATAAAATAATCCCCTGATGGGGACGGAAACAATTTTTCATTAGAACATTTCACTTTGAAGCTATTTTGCTCTAAGGTTAAATAAAATAATCCCCTGATGGGGACGGAAACTACACGACTATTATAAAATTTAAAAAGAACTTATAGAGTATCACGTTAAATAAAATAATCCCCTGATGGGGACGGAAACCATACACCCAATAAAAAGAGTGTATCTTCAAAATGGCGTTTAGTTAAATAAAATAATCCCCTGATGGGGACGGAAACCCGAGGGTATCAATAAACGATACTCAGTTAACTTATAAGCAGTTAAATAAAATAATCCCCTGATGGGGACGGAAACAATATGATTGATAGCGTTTATTGCTACCCTGCAACCCTAGTCGTTAAATAAAATAATCCCCTGATGGGGACGGAAACCGCTTTACATTTTCTAATTCAAATGAATTAATTTTGATTGATTGTTAAATTAAATAATCCCCATTAGGGGACGGAAATTTCCTTGATATAACATCAACTTATGCATGCCATGTGGCCAAAGGGTTAAATTAAATAATCCCCATTAGGGGACGGAAACGACTGAGAACCCTGTGCACGTTTTGCTGTTGCTATATGCATTGTTAAATTAAATAATCCCCTGATGGAAACGGAAACAATGATTAGCGTTCTTAACATGGAAATCTTTTGTATTAATACGTTAAATTAAATAATCCCCTGATGGGGACGGAAACGAATTAAAAACTCGCCTTATAGAGCGTTTTAATCAATTTCGTTAAATTAAATGATCCCCATTAGGGGACGGAAACGGGAATAAATCCCATAAAGCCTCAGTATAGATAGAAGCGAATAGTTAAATTTATTAATCCCGATTAGGGGACGGAATACCCTTATCTTTTAATAAAGCCATGAGCATTGCGTTTTGTTGAGATTACATAAATAACCCCTTAGGGGCCAGAGAAAATGAATATTTAGTTTCAAAGAAAAATAACCACTCTTGTATAGGGTGGTTATTTTATGTATAAATTATTTTGCTTTTAGAGAGTCAAATGAATTTAAAGTGTTGATCTTCATCTTATTTTTATGATCTAATAGAGATAAGTTAAACTAAATTTTGGTATGGGGAGGATATCATGGCTGAAATTACGTCCTTAATGAAGGATATTAAGGGGATATTAGATAATAAAAATCAATTTGTTATACCTGATTTTCAACGGAGTTTTGTATGGACAGATAAAGATGTAGATACACTTTTTTCTGATTTTAAGGAAGATACAGATAATTACACGGATAGGCTTGATACGTTGCCTGGGTATTTATTAGGCAATATTGTTTTGATTAGCAATGAAAATAATCCGACTAGATTTGATGTGATTGATGGTCAGCAAAGGCTTACAACATTAACGCTCATTTTCTGTGCATTAAATAATTTATTTATGGATATTGCGGAAGAGACGCGTCGAAATTTAGGTGCCAATGCAGATATGTGGATGGGGCATACATTTAGCTTTAAAGAGTACTTTAGAATACTAGATAATAATTTACAGTTTGTAGATTATAAGATTCTTCATACTCAGGATTTAGATTTTAAAGAGACTTATAAAAGTATCATCAAACAAGGTGCTCTAGTGAGTGATGAGGATAATACAAGTGCTAATAACTTAGAGGCTGTTTATGAATCTATTCTTCAGCATTTAAGAAGCATTTATGATGATGAGCCTCAGAAATTATTGTATTTCTTGCAGTATTTAACTACTAAAGTTAAGTTAATTGAAACCACAGCACCATCGATTGAACGTGCATTCCAGTTGTTTGAGATTTTAAATAATCGTGGTCAGTCTTTAGAGCCATTAGATCTTTTAAAAAATTACTTACTGAAAAATCTTACCTTTGCACCTGGCATTACACAGAATCAGATTAAGGACTTCTCTGACAGTTGGAGTCAGTTCTTGAAAAATCTGAAAGATACAGGCAAATCAAAAGCGATTGAAACATCTACTTTCATTAAACATTTTATTATTGGTACAAAAGCAATTAATGTAAAGAAGAAGGATTTGTTTGAACATTTTAAAGATAATGAACTTGGAGCTAACGATATTTTGCAACTTTCATCAGATATCAATTCCATCAGTAAGGTGTATGCTAGTATCAATAGAGACCCACTATCTAATGATTTTTTATCCAATGATGATGGGATGTACACATTATTTACATTGTTTAATACAGTTCAAATTCATCCGTTGTTAATGCCGTTCTATAATGCTACGCGTGTAGATAAGGTGAGACTTGTTGATGCGGCTGTGAGATATGTAGCAGCAGTGATATTTTCTTATACACAAACGAATGCAATTGAAGCAGAATTGCCTGAAATCATTGAAAAAATATTACATGAATTTGATCCAGTGCGCAGACTAGAGGTTGCAGTAACCGAATTAGAGTCACGAACAAAACCATATGTTGATTTGATTCGTGCTTTGTTGCCTGTGAAAGATTTTGGCTCTAAAGACAAGAAAAAAGCACCAAAAGCATTCCAAATTCTTAAATTTATCGAGCTATACTTGAACCAAAAAGACAGTATAAAAACAAATAAAAAGATTGAGTTAGAACATATCATGCCACAAGCTGCAGATAATGTAAATTACTCCTTTGATGATGAAGACACTCGAAAGGAATATCTAAATCATCTAGGTAATTTGACGCTTTTGGATAAGAGTTTAAATGCCTCTGTTAAGAATGGCAATTTTGCTGACAAACTCGACCATTATAAAGCCTGTGAATTCGTTATTACAAGAGCTTTAGCAGACGAAATAGAGTATCCTGTTCAAAATCAACAACCTTTGATTAACTTCCAAAACACATACTTTACGGTGAATAATCCAGACCAAATTACATACTGGGATAAAACTCAAATCGATGAACGAGGTCAAAAACTCGTAGAAGTCTTGGAAAAATTACTATTAAAACAAGTTCCATAATGTGAAATAGGATAAATCTGTAGAGATGAATAGAACCATTTGTGTTATAGATCTTATAGTACAAATGGTTCTATTATTATTTTGTCATATAATTTATGTGATATAATGAGTTTAGATTTATCCCTTTGAAAGCTAAATTTACGCCGTTGTGATAGTGGCGGGGTTAAACGGCATTATTTTAGTTCGCTAAAGTGCCTTTCGGGGTGGATTTACAATCTCCGCCGTTTTTGGCATTTTAGAGCCAGTAAATATCTGTTGTTTCAAAGACAGAGTTAAATTAAATAATCCCCATTAGGGGACGGAAACTAAAAATCCTAATTAAAATCAATATTATAATTCTTTTTGAAAAAGTTAAATTAAATAATCCCCATTAGGGGACGGAAACACTCTAAAGTTACAGACACAGTCATATTTTCTGTGTTAGTTGTTAAATTAAATAATCCCCATTAGGGGACGGAAACAAATTAGAGCCTTTAGAGGAACGTACCACATCACTAAGATTGTTAAATTAAATAATCCCCATTAGGGGACGGAAACCCCCTCATAGTGCTTTACCCTTAAGCTAATTCTTCATATGGAGTTAAATTAAATAATCCCCATTAGGGGACGGAAACAATATTATGAATACTTTATTTAGTCTTGATAACCACAAACATTAGTTAAATTAAATAATCCCCATTAGGGGACGGAAACCTTTAAAAGCAGTTGTAATAGTTGATTTTCCTCATCACTGAGTGTTAAATTAAATAATCCCCATTAGGGGACGGAAACACTACATGACCTACGATTTGTACAGCACTAATATCCATACTGGTTAAATTAAATAATCCCCATTAGGGGACGGAAACTATTAAATTACCAAAGACCCCAAAGGATAACGCCCCTTTGTTGTGTTAAATTAAATAATCTCCATTAGGGGACGGAAATCCGTAGTCGTCCACTTGTTTGATATGTTTCGCTGGACGAGATAGTTAAATTAAATAATCTCCTTATGGGTTTAGATGCTTAGTATATAGTAAATTCATATATTAGTGATAAAGTTAACTTATCCTTAATAAGGGCGGAAATGCTATCGCACCTTTTGTATGGGCTATGCTTATAATCATGTTGCATTAAATTAAACAATCCCTTGATGGGGACGGAAACTTATCTTGCTTTGCTAACGGTAATAACGTACCATTACCTATTGGTTAAATTAAATAATCCCCTGATGGGGACGGAAATAGTGATAAGATCATCTGTTAATGAGTCACTGGATGGACGAGTAGTTAAATTAAATGATCCCCATTAGGGGACGGAAAACCGATTGTAGTCTTGGCTTCGTTCAATTTTTCCTTTTGCTTCACGTTAAATTAAATAATCCCCTAATGGGGGCGGAAACTCTCTTGGATGTGATCCAGCGTGAATGTTAATTCTATGACAATGCTATAAAATTAAATATCCCTAGTAGGGGACGGAAACCATCTCAATGTTCCATATATAATCCCTTTAGCCTGTCTGTTAAATTAAATAATCCCCTTACGGGGCCGGTTCTTATGTCAAAAACTCATATAAGTACAAAAATATAGCCAGTATATTCTTTTTAGTGAATATACTGGCTTTTTTGTATAAATCGGATGGTTTTTCTATTGGTTTTAATCAGAAATGAATATATAATGAAGTCAATAGGTTTTTTATTTCTTAAGTAGAGTTTGGAGGCGATGTGATGGGTAAATGGGATGCACTGGTAAAGGGTGCATTGCTTCATGATATCGGCAAAGTTGTGTATCGAGCTAATCAGGGAAGCGACGCACATTCTAAGCGCGGCGCTGCTTTCATTGAGCCCTATTTTTCCGATATGGGCTTAAAGCAAAGTATTACTCATTGTTTGAAGTATCATCACGGGAAAGAGCTTAGTGCAGCTCAACTAAAAAATGATGATTATGCATACATTGTGTACGAAGCGGATAATATTGCTGCAGCTGTAGATCGTCGAGATCTTGAGGAAGGTGAAAATACCTCTACACAGAAGTTTGATAAAGAGTTAGCGCTTCAATCAATCTTCCGTGTATTTGGCGGTAAAACTAGTACTCAACCCTTACAGTATTATCTACGTGGCATTGATGTGTCGGACCATTTTAATTATCCTGAAAGTGATAAAACTATATGTGCATCAAGTGATAAATATAAGGCACTATATGATGTGTTAGTACAGAACTTTCAGCAACAACCAATAGATAAGATGTCCGTTAATGAGTTGTTGAGAATTTATGAAGACACTGTGTCCTATATGCCATCTAGTACGGCAACAGATCAAGCCAATGATATCTCTTTGTATATGCACTCAAAGATAACAGCAGCTGTGGCACATAGTATGGTGCATTATTTTGAGGAGCAAGGTATTACTGATTATAAAGAATACTGTTATCAGAATTCTAAAAAGTTTCGCGAAATGCCAGCGTTTCGATTAATATCTGGAGATATTTCTGGCATTCAGAATTTTATTTATACGATTCCGTCTAAAGGTGCATTGAAATCATTACGTGGTCGCTCATTCTATTTAGAAATTTTGATGGAACAAATTGTAGATGAGCTATTAGATGCATTGCAGTTAACTCGGGCAAATCTTATTTACAATGGTGGCGGTCATTTTTATGTATTGGCTCCTAATACAACAAAAACTTGTACTGCTATTGAATCTATGGAAAAATCTATTAACGAATGGTTCTTAACCGTATTTGGTACTAAATTGTATTTAGCACTTGGTTCTGCTACAGCAACAGCTGCCGAGTTAATTCAATCGCAACGTACATTATTTCGCAAGGTGAGCCAATCTGTTGGTGAGGCTAAGGCTAAACGATATTCTGAACAACACCTAACAGATCTATTTAATCCAAATAGTACGTATAATACAGTTCTTCATGGTGAGCGAGAATGTTCCATTTGCCATACTTCAACAGCAATACTATCGCCTTATGGTAAGGATACCGATGCTGAGGCTTGTCCAATTTGTAATGGCTTGTATCGCTTAGGGGAACAGATTGTTGACAGTCGAGATACGGTCTTTGTATTAGCTAGCCCTAATACGAGTGATGATAGTGAAAGTATCCCTAAGGTTGAAGTATATGTTAATAATTTGAATAGTGATGCGGATAATTTGAAGTTATATCTTTATGTGGTCCCTGAAGCATCATTACAGAAGTTTGAATCTAGTCATGAGATTTTTAGAATATACTCTAAGAATACAGCTAAAACTGGACATAATGTATTCAATCGTATTTGGTTAGCGGATTATGTAGCACGCAAGGATAATGGTCAAGTTTATGAATTTGAAGAACTTGCCGCATCTAGTGGCTTAGGGGATGATAAAGGTATTAAGCGACTTGGTGTATTGCGAGCAGACGTAGATAACCTTGGTGCTGCCTTTATCGGAGGCTTTATTTCTGAGGGCTCTGATAAATTTAAATATGGTACTTTATCACGATATGCTGACTTATCTCGTGATTTGGCAATGTTCTTTAAGGTTGCCGTTAATAAAATGGCTCAAGGTGATGTGCAAGGTTTTGGTAGATCTGTTACACCATTTACTATTTGGGCTAATAAAAAAGTTACGACTAGAAAAATTCACGTTATTTATTCCGGTGGTGACGATGTATTCCTTGTTGGTGCATGGGACGAATTGTTAGAATTAGCAATTGATATTCGTGAAAAACTGGCAGAGGTTACAGATAATAAAATTACTATGTCTGCTGGATTAGCCTTATTTTCTCCATCCTATCCAATAAGCCAAATGGCAGCGATTACGGGCCTACTTGAAAGTGTTGCTAAAGACAATGATGGCAAAGATAGTATTGCCTTGTTTGGGTTTGAAACAAATTCAAATGGTGAAGAGCGTATATGTCGTCATGTGTATAAGTGGGAGGAGCTCATTGATAATGTAATAGAAGACAAACTTTATACACTAGATCAATTGTTTGTTATTCCGGGGATTAATGAGGCTCAACCATCAAAACTGAAATTAGGGAAAGGTTTAGTTTATAAGTTGATGGACTTATTACAAGGAATTTTAAATGATAGAGTACAGGGGAAGCATATTAATGTAGCTCGTATTCTTTATTTATTAGCCCGTTTAGAACCTAAGAAACATGATCCTGCGTATGGATCATATAAAAATTTTGTTACAGCAATTCATACTTGGATTCAAACAGAAGCAGATTGTAAAGCATTATTAACAGCTTGCAACCTCATTGTTTACTATATGCGTGAGACGAAGTGAGGACAACTATATGGCACAAGATACATTTAATTGGAGTTTAGACCTTGTTAAGGTGGCTGAGGCCGTTATTAATAAGTTAGATAAGAATAAAAGCGGTAGTGCTTTTTTATTAAAATATGCACAATTACGTAAAATTTTATCTAGTGTAGTAGCAATTAAAAATAAACTGAGTGTTGCTCAACGAAGAAGCAAAGCTTTTGATAAGTTACCTAATGATATTGCAATGGATGTACGTTTTTTAAAAACTACACTTTTGTATCAAGCTGGTCGTATTGAAGAGTCTGTTGGTCGTGGTAAAAAAGTTTATCCAGTAAAGCAATTGATTGATATTAGTAAGCTTTTAAATATGATTGAAGATATTGGCACAGATGTTAAGCGTTTTGATTTACTATGTAAATATGTAGAGGCTTTAGTAGCATTCTATAAATATCGTTCTGTAGAGTTATCTCAATCACCAGAACCGGCATTTAATACTAATCAAAATAATCGTCCATCATTTGGTAACCGATAATAGGAGGAGCTTAACATGGAGAGCAATGATAAATTAAAATCTTTACGTGGTAAATTACTAATTACAGGTACTATTAAACTAGAAACGGGTATGCATATTGGGGCTAGTAATGATTTTGCACCTATTGGCTCTGTTGATACACCATTCATTCGTGATGTAGTTACTCAAGAGCCAATTATTCCTGGTAGTTCTATTAAAGGCAAATTACGTACCCTACTAGCTAAAAGTCATTGTAACGATTATATAATGAATGATATTAAAGAGGATAAAGAGGAAATCAAACGTTTATTTGGCTCCGTAAATCCTGTAAAACCAGCTCGTTTACAGTTTTATGATTTATTTATCACAGATGAAACTCGTCAACTGTTTGCTAATATAGAGACAGATACTTATATGGGTGAAATCAAGTTTGAAAACACCATTAATCGTGTTGATGGTAGTGCTAACCCTCGTCAAATTGAACGTGTTCCAGCAGGTACTGTATTTACATTTAAAGTTGCATATAACATTGAAAATGAAGCCGAAGTTACTGAAGATATGAAGATTTTACAAGAAGGTCTTGCATTACTAGGTATCGACTATTTGGGTGGTCATGGGTCTCGCGGCTACGGTCGTGTAAATATTTCTATTGATGATGTGAAGCCAGTAGGTAATAGTGCTATTAATACGCAGGATTTATTAGATATATTAAGAAAGTAGGTTGTTATTATGAACTACTATCTATATCCATTGCGTTTTCTTACACCGGTACATTTCGGGGATACCTCAGAAGGCGGTAGTTTAGAAACTATTTCTCTTACATTAGGCTCTGATGCACTATTTGGTGCATGTTGTCATGAAATCTGCCATGATACAGGTTTATTACAATCTTTTATCGACTCTGTAAAAGATCAACATATTGTACTATCTAGTTTGTTTCCGTACTGCATAGATAATGGGGAATATCAATTGTATGTACCTACACCTATCATGCAAATTGATTCAAAAGAGCTGCCTATTACAAGTTTCGCAGAGACAAAACGTGTAGCGACAGAGCAAAAGAAGATTAAGAAGATTGAGTATATCCGAGCATCACAGCTACAAAATTTTAGTCAGTATATAGAGGCCGATATTTCACAAAAATATATGCCTACCTTTGGTGCTAAACAAACATCTGCGCAGGTAAATATGCGTGGAGAAATGAGCCGACCATATTATGTGGGCAACTATCAATTCATGTCACATACGGGGTTATACTTTATTGCTGGTTTTAATGACGATGCAAGCCGGGAGTTATTTGAAGGCATATTTGAAGTTTTAGGACTATCTGGTATCGGTGGTAAACGCAGTGGTGGTTATGGGAAATTTGAGTTAGCTGACAATCCTATTAAACTAGAAGTTCAAGATATCTATAAAGATATTTCTGCTTTATATGCGTTGATTCATAATAAGCAAGGAAACATGATGTGCATTAGTGCCTGTGTTCCGACTAGTGATGAAGTGGCTACTTTAAAACAAGGTTCCTATAAATTACAAAAGCGTGGAGGCTTTGTAGGGGCTGCTGGAACTACGACTCAAGTAAAACGTAATTCCTATTATGTTGTTAAGGAAGGCTCTGTTTGTCCAAAAGCATTAGTAGGACAAATGCTTACTATTACGGGGGATACTTTACCTCATCCTGTATATCGTAATGGTATGGGCTTATGGATTGGGGTGGATTATGAGTAATCGTATAAATCATGCACAACTATCGCTCACTATTGTGAGTCCTACCAATATTGGTGGCCCTGAAAAGCTAACGACTAAGGACTATATGTACAATTACGATGCTGGTGAAGTATATCTTCTTAATAACTACGAGTGGTTTCGCTTTTTAGCACGTCATAATAAATTAGCAGAGTTTGAAGCATATATGCAGGATGAGATGGTGAGACCAAATGGTCGAACTATGTATGATTGGGCTAAAAATGCTATTGGTGCATCTCAATTAACAAAAGATACATTAGGTTCTGCTATTGGCTCTATTATGAAATCATCGATATATAATAAAGGGCGTAAAAACTCATTGAATGATATTACGCCTCAGATTCGTGGAGCCAATGGGGATGTTTATATCCCTGGTAGTTCTATTAAAGGTGTTATTGATAGTGCTATTGTTTCACATATACTCCGTAGAGATGCCAGGTTTAGAGCTACAGTGCAACAAAAACTAAAGGAAATTTTACAGAAATATAGAGATTTCCAATATGATAAGAAGCGTTGTAAACGTGAAATCGGTTCTGTATTACGAGAAGTGAACAAGTTGATTGATCGTAATATACAAGTACTGTTCGGGAATTCAGAAAAGAGAGTTAATGGTATCTTAGCTAGTGCTTTCCGAGGTGTTTCTGTTTCTGATGCTATGCCTATGGGTGTGATTAAAACAGAGGTATTAAAGAAAGAGGATTCTTGTGTTGAGGAAGATGGAACTCATGATATTTCTGTACATCGTGAGTGCATTTTACCAAATCAACAGTTCTCCTTTACATTAACCCTTGATACAGCTATGACTAAAGAAATAGGGATTACTAGTATCGATCAAGTGTTAGATATTTTACAGGAAGACTTTGATACTACTCATAAGTTATTAGCCTCTAAATTTAAGAAGGTTAGTCCGTCTGTCTTTAAAGCTCTAGACTCAGCTAATGCGTATATTGGTAGTAATACAGGATTTATTCAAAAGACTATTATTATGGCTGCTTTCACGGATGATGAAAAAACAGGAATTGATATTATTAGAGCTATTTTAGATGTGAATTTTCAAAAGGCTAAACATGATAGTAAGGATAAATTTATGGCACCACGTGCGATTAAATTAGTAAAGTGGAATGGCAATTATTATGAGATGGGGGGCATTCATATTGGCAGATAATGTTGAAATTATGGCCATTGAGTTAGGAATAACAGCAGACCCATCGATTAAAATTGTGCAGTCTATAGGTAGCGTGCTACATGGAGTCTTAATGGAGCTGGTGGGAATAGAATATGCAGGTCAGTTACATGAAACGGGCCTGCGCCCTTATAGCCAATATATCTATTTTGATAAAGAAAAAGGTCAATATATTTGGCGTCTTTCTGCTGTAACAGCAGAGGCTGTTGAGCGTATATTACGACCAGCACTAGATATGCCTGAAAAGATTTTTTTGAAACAAAAACGAGGGCATATTTATATTCAAGATAGAACTATTTTAGAGGAAACCTCTTATGAAGCGTTAATGGCTAAGTTTTGGAGTGGTGAAGCAGAATATGCGCAGGCTAAATTGCGGTGTGTGACTACAACAAGCTTTAAAGTAGATCAACAATATACAATATTCCCTGAAGCCTTTCGTATCTATCGCTATTTATTGCGTCAGTGGAACCAGTTCACTACGTTTGAAATGATGGACTCTGAAGATTTATTAGCTGCACTTGAATCAGCTGCTTTCATTCGCGACTATAATTTGCGAATGAGCATGTATGGTTTAGAAGGCGTTAAAATCCGTGGTTTCCGTGGAGAGATTGTAATGCAATTTAAGCGAAATTTAGTGATGCAACGTATCCTATCTCTATTGACTTATTATAGCCAATTCACAGGGCTCGGAATTAAGACCGCATTAGGTATGGGTGGGGTACAAAGTGAGGTAGTACAATGAGAATTCTTTATACTCCTGTAGGAGATACAGATCCTATTCGTGGTTGCTATGATGGTGGGATGCTTCATATAGTAAGGCATTATAACCCTGATATGGCAATCCTCGTATTGAGTAAGGATATGGAGCAAAAGGAAGCATCTGATAGCCGATTTTCTAAGGCTTTAAAACATGTGAAAGCTGATTTAGATATCAAGCTTATATACACAGGTCTTGAAGATGTACATCGTATTGATACTTTACAACCGTTTGTTGACCATTTCTATGAGATGCTTTCAGAATATCCTGATGCAGAGATATTGATTAATTTAAGCTCTGGTACACCTCAAATGAAGTTAATTATGTCTTATCTCAGCGTAGAGCATGATGCGGTACGAGGTATACAAGTCGATAGTCCTCAAGGTGGCTCTAATCGTTCTGAGCCAGCAGTTAATGATGACGAAGATATTGAAATCGTTATTGAAAATAACTTTGATGATCAAGGAGATACTGAAAATCGATGCCATGAACCTCAGATGGGATATATTAAGCGTAACAATCTTAAACAATCTCTTCATACTCTTATTAATAGCTATAAATATAAAGAGGCTATAGGTCTTTATCATGGCTATAAAAGAACCTTTAAAGATGGTGTTGTTATTGATGTATTACCGCTCTTAGAACATGCTCAATTGCGATTGGGTTTAGATTATAATGGTGCTTTACAAAAGTCTCGTAAAGTAGGCTCTATAAACTTATCTTCTATATTTACCGATAAGGTGCTACGCAAATTACATGAGTTTTTAATGCTTATGGAAGTGCGGTTAAAACAAGGTCAAATTGAGGACTTTATTTTAAAAACCACTCCATTTATGTATGAGTTGATGCGTTATTACTTTACTAAAGAGTTCCATGTAAACTGGCGTCAAGTTGAGAAAAAAACATCTATGGGCATAAGCCTTGATATGGTAGCATTTGAAAGCCAATATCCTAAACTATATACATCATGGAAGTCTAATACTAATAAACCTTATCGACAAGAGCTCCAATTATCTTTTTATCATATGTTACATATGTTGGAAGATCAGGATACAGTTGATACCTCTTTATTGAAGCAATTAAAAGAGATACGTAGAATTGAGAAAAAAATTCGCAATAAAATGGCTCATGAGGTTGTTGTATTTACAGAACAAGATATTTGTAGTGCTGCAGAGATTCAATCATTGCAATCTTTCTTACATCAGATTAAGGATGTCTTCTTTATTATTACTGGACGAGAAAAACAGAATAAACTAATTTACGATACTATCAATACATATGTGTTAGAACAAATTCAATAGTGTGAAAATTCATTAAACTGAATAATTTTATAGATTATCATCTTTAGACCTAAATTGATTCCTTAGCATATTCATTTGTATAAAAGGAGGCGACTATATGTCATCCTTATATGTTACAGAAGCAGGATCGTTTATCAAGCGTGACGGTGGTTATGTTGTAGTTGGTCGTAATAATGAAGTATTGTTTGAGGTCCCTTTAGAGCGAATCGAAGATATTACTGTTTTTGACTCAGTATCTATAACAAGCTCATTGGTAACTGACTTTATTGAACGTGGCGTACCGATTACATGGCTATCTGGTTATGGCAAGTATTTTGGTACTATAATCAATACGAATACTATTGACATTAACAAACATAAGAAGCAATTTGATCTGTTAGATGATAATGCATTTAGAGTGGCTATGTCACGTAAAATTATTCGGGCAAAGGTGCGTAATCAGCTGACTATTCTTCGCCGCTACGCACGTAATTTGGAAGAGGATATCAATATAGATGTACAGATTGCGAATATTAAATCTGTACGTAGTCATATTGGTGAATGTATGCGTGTATCTGAACTCATGGGGTATGAAGGGCTGATAAGTCGTCTTTATTTTGAAGCACTCGGTAAAATTGTGCCATCTGCCTTTGCTTTTACAAAACGTACAAAACAACCGCCTCGAGATCCGTTTAATGCCATGCTCGGATTAGGTTACAGCATGCTGTTTAATGAAATCTTAGCTGGTGTTATTAATGCAGGTCTCCATCCATTCGTAGGAGTCATGCATAGCCTAGCTAAAGGTCATCCAGCCCTCGCATCTGACTTAATTGAAGAATGGCGGGCGCCAATTATAGATTCTATGGTGCTATCTATGGTGAGCCGTAATATGGTAGATTTATCCGAATTTGATAATTCTGATAAAGGTTGCTACCTGACAGCAGAGGGGCGTAAGGCATTTTTAATGGCCTATAATAAGAAAATTCGTTCTGAAAATCAATATATTGATGATCGTAAAAGCTATCGTGAATCTATCTATAAACAGTGTAAGCAATTTGCTAGTGCAATTATACACGAAGATGTAGATTTGTATACGCCATTGGAGATTCACTGATATGAAAAAGTTTATCGTCCTAGTTATCTATGATGTGGTGGATAATAAAACGCGTAATCGTCTTGTTAAATGTTTGGAACGTTATGGCGTTCGCGTTCAGAAATCTGCCTTTGAAGCATTGCTTAATAGGAAGCAATATGATGCTATGATGCGGCGTGCTAGCAAGATGATTAATCCTTTAGAAGATTCCCTACGAGTATATGTCCTTGATGACATTATAAATATCTATACTTGGGGGATTGGAGAACGTAAGGAACAAGACTGCATTGTACTTTAAATATAAATAGTTACTCTCGATTAATACTGTTACTATGTAGAGGTGTAATTAACAATAATAGAATCATTAATATTAGTAAAAGTATTTCAGGGTTTGATGTTTTGCATTGATGATTCTATTATTGTAGTATCTATTTCCCTATATGATATAATGGGTCTAGAATTTAATTCCTGAGAAACTAAATCTGCGCCGTTGTTATAGTGGTGCGGTTTAACGGTGTTATTTTAGTATGCTAAAGTGCCTTTTAGGATTAATTTGTAATCTCCGCCGTTTTTTGTATTTTGGAACCAGTAAATATCTACTGTTCCAAAGACAGAGTTAAATTAAATAATCCCCTGATGGGGACGGAAACGAAAGTTAATAGATGAAGATAACAATACAATAGCTTTGATGTCAAGTTAAATTAAATAATCCCCTGATGGGGACGGAAACCTCACACAATACTAACATATCAGGTGCTAGACGGAAATTATTGAGTTAAATTAAATAATCCCCTGATGGGGACGGAAACCAGTGTCCCAGGATGAATATAATATCAATCGTCAATTTAAGGAGTTAAATTAAATAATCCCCTGATGGGGACGGAAACTCTTAAATCTACTATTTTTCAAGTAGACCGTTTTTTTCAAGCAGTTAAATTAAATAATCCCCTGATGGGGACGGAAACTTACCTTAATTTCTATTTCAGTAACAACTCTTGCTTTAAGATTGTTAAATTAAATAATCCCCTGATGGGGACGGAAACAAGTTTATCGTATGCACAAATAAATGTTTCATATGATATGGTTAAATTAAATAATCCCCTGATGGGGACGGAAACAAGGCTTCACTTATGCAGATAGTAGTTCAAATGTAAAATACAGTTAAATTAAATAATCCCCTGATGGGGACGGAAACAGCTGCCAAGCCCCAGCTTGCGAACCTTTAGCCATTCTTCTCGAGTTAAATTAAATAATCCCCTGATGGGGACGGAAACGGCTTTTTAGGGTCAATAGGTTCAATGTGAATAAGTGGCTCGTTAAATTAAATAATCCCCTGATGGGGACGGAAACGCAATTGCATATAATTTACTAATCTCATCTTTTGGTTTACTCGTTAAATTAAATGATCCCCTGTTGGGGGCGGAAACATTTGGTCTTTTTTGTCTGGATTGAAAAACATGTTTTCGTCCTGTTAAATTAAATAATCCCCATTAGGGGACGGAAACTAGGGCTGAAATTGTATTCAATTATAAAAACGAATTGCCAGAAGTTAAATTAAATAATCTCCTTTAGGGGGCGGAAGCTACTTTCCAGTACGTGTTATATATTCATATTTTGGTAGTGAATGATTAAATTAAATACCCCCTGATGGGGACGGAAACTCATATTCCTTAGCCTCACGTTTGGTCTTAAAGCCTTGTGTTAAATTAAATAATCCCCATTAGGGGACGGAAACTGAATATGTGCTGCTTTAAATTCGGCATCAATAATTTTTAAGTTAAATAAAATAATCCCCAATGGGGTCAAAAAAGCACTATCTTATTATTTGTAGATAGTGCTTTTTCTTATTTCATATAAACATTAATTTTTTACGGCTGCCATTTCGAGTATCCAAATCCCATCATAATAATGCTCACCACGAGCATGCCGTTACCAAGGGTAATGGTGCTTTCACTTGTGGCTAGACAGGTAATAAAGGATCCGATGCCCATAATGATTGTGCCTAGTATAGCAGATAGTTTATGAATTGCCATGATAATCACCCTTTGCTTTCACTAACAACATTAGGTTTAACAATATACGTAATGAGTGCGTACAGTAGGGCACCGATTACAATCCCGTTCAGCGAAGCCAGTCCGAATGGTATGAATTTAACACAGACCAATGCGATGGCCCACGTGATCCATGGAACTAGATTCCATTTTTTGAAAGTCGCTTTGTTGTAATCGATATAGTTTCCGCGATGAATCAGGTAAAAGTCTGCTAAGATAATACCGCATAGTGGTGGAACAATGATGCCTAGTGTACTTAAGAATACAAAGAGGGAGTCAATTTTATATGGTTGTGTCATTGTTGCTAATGCAGAGATAGCAATGAGCACGGCTAGCATAATATTTCTGTTTAGTTTGAAAGAGTTTGCTAGGTTCAATGATGTGGAATAGAGGTTCGCACCATTTGTTGTAAAAATGTTTGTAGTCAACAATAGTAAGCTTGGGAACACGAGGCCAAAGCTTAATAGTACGTTGATTAAGTCACCATCATTCATAGCAACGCCTGCGATAGCACCGCAACTAATCATCAACGTATTGCCGCCCAATAGACCGATTGTGCTCGCTGTAATAACATCTTTCTTGCTTTTACCATAGCGCATAATATCGGCGATACATGTGGCAGTGGATAGAATCCATGTACCGATAACGATGGTAATGCCTGAAAGTAAATCGATAGGTTGCAATGGCACATAGTTAAATAGTTCTTGCCAGCCACCGATTGTTTGAACGGAGCGAGCCGCTGTTCCTAGTGAAAGGAATACGATAGATGGAATCGCAATATAGCCGAATACGGCAAGTGATTTAATACCAAGAACTGCAAAGATACCCATGATAACGGCGCTGAGCATCATAGCAATGATTTCGCCTGTGTAGGAAAGGTTAAAAACTTGAGCAATAAAATGTCCATATAAAGCCGCTTGAATCGTGTACCAACCTAGATTGACGATAGGTACGAAGAGAGAGGCAATTCTAGATCCTTCCTGACCGAAGCTGTATCTCGTCAAAAGGGCAAAGGTAAGGCCTGTTTTATAGGCGATTACACTTACTAGCCCTGCGATGATACATAAGAAAATATTGCCTAGAATCATGGCCAATAGTAATTCGTTGAAAGTTAGCCCTGCAGCTAACCCGCCACCAGCCATCATACTAGTTACAAGAAAAACGAATCCCGTCCAAACGATGGTGAGAGAAAAGCAGGACTTCCTTGCCCCTAATGGGACAGGCTTTCTAGAGTACTCACTATCTGTGTTTGTATCAACTGGTTCTACAAACTCTAATTTCTCCTTACTCATACATCTATACTCCTTTACGTAATAAAAAAAGCTACCATGATGCGTTTTAAGATTTATATAAGCATGGTAGTAAAGACCTATTATGTAGTGTAAATATAGTGGATTTCTCTAATAAAGGATACATATTTAATTTGTCATAAACGAATGGTATTTGTCTTCATTAAAACATACGGGAAATGAATATTCAATATGTATACTATGCATATTAAGCAATGTTGAGAATGATCGTTTCTTTGCTATTGATATTGGTTGGATACATTAAGTTTTAAAGGAGAATGTAATAGACATGCCGTTGAAATAAAAATAAGTGAGACTTATAATTGTAATATATTAAGTAACTATATTTATTATTTAGTGTGTAAGGTGTATTAGGGAGATTAAAAATGAAAGAAAAATTGAAGTTATTTGTTTGTATGTGTTTTAATATTGTGTGCTTAGTTTCTGCATTAACTATTGAAGCAGCTCAAGTGCCATTAGATAGTGTTATCCGTACATCTCAAAAGGTTGCAGGCGATTGGTATGATGCTAGTGGTAATAAGGTATTGAGTATTTCCAATGGGTATATTAATGGCTGTCGTATTGTTGATGGTGCTGATTTTGTTGGTGGCTATCCTGGTGCAGGCGTTTTTATTATTCAAGAGGCTCAAGGTAGAAAAGCTATTCATTTACAATGGTTAGGTAATGGTGATCATAAAACCTTAATCATGAATAAAAAAGATCAACTAACCAATAAGTTACAAAAAGAGCATTATGAATCTGTTAATGGAGTTTATTTGGGGATGAATCGACAAGCAGTTATTGATTTACTAGGTACGCCAAGCTCCAGTGAAAAGATACATAGTCGTGAAACATTAAAATATTCAAATTTAGGACTTAAAGTAGTGACTGAGCATTATATGGTTACAGTTATTACTCTTACTGGTAAAAATGCTCATTTTGCAAAATCTGGATTGAGTATTGATTCATCAATGCTAGATTATTACAACTTCTATCAATTTAATAGAATGCCATCGGAGCTTTCAAAAGATAAATACCAAGGACCATTCTCCATTGGTCATGGTGAATATATATTCTTTGATGGTAACGAAGTTTCTCTCACTATGTATAATACTTAGTATGGCTAGAATAATTTGTCATTTAGATTATACTGTATCAGAGTAGTATGGATTATTGCTTGGGTTTCAAAGGTTAGATGTTTATTTAGTAAGATATTTAATTTATATAAAGGAATATCAGAATATGGGATATATTGAGTTTATATTAATGTACATAACAGATATATCAAGATCTTTTAAAGAGGTAATAAACTTTATAGGAAGTCTTTCTGCATCTGTTATTACGATTTATTTAGGATATTTAACGCTAAGAAAGTCAGTGAGATTTATTGGATATACTTCTTATAATAGTGTGTGGAATGGTAGTAGTTATGGTATTACTCTTTTTAACAATAGTTTGACTGCAGTGTGTATTAATGAAATTTTATTGGTATTCGATTCAAATAAATATTTACCAATACTATTAAGAAACTTCAATGAACCACTTACAATTGAGCCTCGCCGTATTATAGAGGTCAAGTCTAATCCTGTTAGTAAATATATTAATATAAATCATGATAAGTTAAGTGTTAAAGGCGTTATTATTAAATATGCTACTGGAGAATATGTATTTTGTAATTTTAGATATAATGGTATATTTCAATGGGTAAGAAATAAATTAAACTGTCATATATGGATAAATAAAAAACAAAATAGATATGTATGGTTAAATAAAAAACTGCATAGATGTACATGGATAAATAAAATAGTGAAAGACTTTAATGAGATTCAAAGTATTCGTAAGACCTTTGGTGATACAGTTATTGGTTGTGCTGTTAAATATATTGTTAATATTACCTATAATGATACTAATACAAGTGAGCGTATTTATATATTACGAAATGGTACATTAAGTCAATGGATTAGCAATAGTAATATAAGTATTGGATGTATAGATAGTCAATATCTTAATAGTGATAAACAATTATACGATTTTTTAAAAACTATGTTTACGTCAAATGAAAATATTTGTATATCTATTGATGATATGGATAAATAATTTGAATATCTATTTTTAGATATGTAGATTAAATTTATTTAAATACTTTATGTGACTATTTATAGTCTTAAGTCTTATTTACAGGCACGTTCTCACGAGTGTAGTATACTTATACTAATGCGAGAACGTGCTTATTGTTGTTTGAGAGGTGTTATATGAAATTAAAAAGTATATTGTTGGGGTTGGGTATAGCGCTTGCTTTCACCATGTCTAGTGATGCGGCTCAATATGTTGTTCCTGAAGGCCAGCCGCCTGTACCAGGGGCTGATGCAAGTATTCCAGATAATGCGTATCAGAATTATCGTTATGGTGATATTCGTAAAGCGCCTGATTTTGAAATACAAGAGGTACTTAAGCTCAGATATAAAGAAATAGATGAGCTTGTTCGTAATCGTGAGATAAGTGTAGAAGATGCAGAAGCACTTAAGAAAGTAAATGTTAAGTATATGGATTTGACTTCTCATGATTCTACGGTCATACTACTACATGAAGATGGCTTTAATGCTAAGATGACAGCACCTATTAGAGCTGTAGCTGGGATATTTACTCCTTTAAAGTCTGATGGTATTACGTCTTTTGCTGTAGACCGTTATGCACTTGCATCGCTTTCAGGTACTATAGTAACACCTGAGGACAACTATAATGAAAATAGCGAATTGCATAAAGGTATGTTTATTTATCCTGGTTTTAAATCGGCCTATTGGAGCATAAGTGATGAATCAGTAAGAAATGATAGTCCTATGATGCTAGCTTATGTTACATTTGATAGTGATTCTAATCGACATTATATTGTTGGATTAAGTAAATTTCACCAACCAAATGTAAAGGAACTAGAAACAGAAATGGCTAATGTCGTGATTCCTTCTATCCAGCCGTTAGATGAATTAGCACGTATTAGTAATCTTGTTAAATGGGATAATATTACGTATCGCTTGCCTAAAGGGATGATGTTGAAAGCGGAAGAAAAGGTTGATTCTGAGTATAGTAGGCGAGTATATTATGGTCAAGGGTTAGAGTTAGTTATTGATAGAGGTCCTATTGTACATGATGATAGTGCAATGAGTGGATACTTTAATCGTATTTTTGCGGATTACCTCTATGGTTCTTCATCACCTTTATTACGAGATATACCAATTCAATCGGCCATAGTCTGGAATAACGGTGTACCTACATATCTTATGGATCAACATAATCCAGGTAAACAATCACATATATTCCAATTAATACAAGACAATCAGTATGAATATGATATGCATCTTACCTATGAGGATGGAAAGGCAAAATATAATCATATTGAACTACGCAATATAATGGAATATTTAGATTTTAAAAATGCTAAAGAGTTAAGAAGAAAAGCAGAAATAAAGACAAAGAAATAAGCAAAAGAAATACATAAAAGGCCGTACCTTTTGGTACGGTCTTTGCTACATTTATCTATATATCCCTATTATTCGTTCCTTATTGTATCGTATATCAGTTCGCTCTATAATAGGTTTAGGATAGTTAGACGAGGTTGGACCTCTCTTCGTCATCGAAGGGAGGGATAAGCCTATGAGTGATTATGAAATAATCATGCTCTTATTACAGG
>OGJT01000453.1_pt1 | contig 21381 bp, 14 predicted proteins | sample 1572331 | NCBI WGS metagenome assembly OGJT01 (sample SAMEA2582094, study PRJEB24529) | metagenome | biome: Human gut stool | place: China | collected 2011
CAAGAGAATCTATCGTTAAAAACGGGCTATGACTATCTTGATAACAATGTTCTTGCAGTCGATCCACGCAATGCTAACCATGTATTTGTTGGTGGAAGAACAGGTTTATACGAGTTTCTTGATGGACAATTAAAGGCTTATTATAATAAAGACAACAGTTTGTTGCAAGGTGCAATGGACCGAGGACGAGAGTTAGGAAACAATTATGTGCTTATTGATGGGCTCTGTTTCGATAATATAGGCAACCTTTGGATATTGAACAGTCAAACCTCCAGAGAGAATCTCTTGCGCCTTTCGGCTGATGGACAGATGACTTCTTTCAGTAAGCCATCCCTTATGAAGAATGGAGTAGGGGGCTCGGTCCTAACAAGTATGGTCTTCGATAATCGCAATAACTTATGGTTCTGTAATGATCACTGGGACTATCCGGCTTTGTTCTATTACCAACCAGCAACTGACAAGTTGCTTTCTTTCACTAGATTTGTCAATGAGGATGGTTCGAGCTTAGACTTAGTACCCCATAGCGTGATGCCTTTGTCGAATGGAGATGTGTGGGTTACCACTACGATAGGACCACTTCTATTGTCTCGTTCGGCTATTGATAACCCTGAAACAGCCGTTTTTACACAGGTAAAAGTGCCTCGTAACGATGGTACCAACCTTGCTGATTATCTTCTGTCGGGCATTGATGTCACCTGTATGGCTATTGATGGAGGGGGCAGGAAATGGTTTGGAACAAAGGCAAATGGTGTTTATCTCATCAGTGCCGATAATATGACACAGGTGAAACATATCCTCTCTTCAAATAGTCCACTCCTATCGGATAATATCCTTTCTATCGCTATCAACAACGCAACAGGCGAAGTATTCTTTGGTACGGACAAGGGTTTATGCTCTTATATGAGCGATGCGACGACACCATCCGACCAACCGAGTGAGGACAAAACATACGCTTATCCAAATCCAGTTAAGCCCGGTTATACAGGTCCAATCACCATTGTTGGACTCTCAATGAACGCTGATGTGAAGATTGTTACTACAAATGGTGTACTCGTTGCAGCAGGTGTTAGCAATGGTGGTAGCTTTGTTTGGGATGGCAAAGACAAGTCTGGTAAACCCGTTGCATCAGGTGTTTACATGGTTGAAAGTGCTGATGAGGATGGTAACAATGGCGTTGTTTGTAAGGTTGCGATTGTGAGATAGAACAAAAAAATATTCATTTCATAATAATCTTACTATAAGAAACAACTATAATGAAGGATTATCAATAGGGTATATGGTGTTAGAGAGAGAACATTGGATAGATATGCTACGAGGTTTCTGTATGTTGGCAATATTGTTGGATCATACTGAAATCTATTAAACAGGAGGTAACCTTATTCCTTATGATTGGTATGTTTCGAATGTTCTAATCGTCTTTTTCTTTCTGTCAGGATACCTAATGTACAAACAGCAAGGCTTTTCTATGAAGCGTAAGATGGTTTCAATAGGGCGTAGTTTACTTCTCCCTTATTTGCTCTTTACTATAGTTTTGGCACTACCAAAGGCCTTTGCACATGGTCATAGTTTAGACTGGGAGAGTTTATTATTGCCTATCTTGACAGGTAGGGCCTCTTGGTTTATTGCTGCTTTGGTAGTTTCTGAAATTGTTTTCAGCCTTTTTTTGTGGATAACTCGTGGAAAAGTTATAGCCTTACTCATTCTCTCTTTGTGTGCTTTTGTTGGTTCGGTACTTTTAACGAAACAATCCACTGATTATCCTTGGTGTATCAACAATGCCCTGCAGGCAGTCCTTTTCCTTTATATCGGATGGTTTTATCAATGTCGAAAAGAAGTTTTCAACCGTATCAACACACCATTATACACATCATTTCTCTTTATATCCCTTATAATAATAAAAGGTTATGCAACGTGCAAAGGGGTGCATACGATGATATATCCAATGAGTATAGACTCTTATTTCCTATTCTTTCTTGATATGTTGACGAGCATTTTCTTACTTGTTAATGTTTGTAAGCAGTTGCCAAGATGCAAGCTGGTAGAATGGGTTGGAGCGCATAGTATTGTTTATTATTTCGTCTGTGGAGGTGTTCCTCTTTGCTTATCTTTAGCACTTGAGAAGGTGGGGTTAGACTATCATGGGGCTTACTATAGTGTACTGATAGCCTATGCTTTAGTCTGTATAGTGGCAAGCGGTATTGTAGCAATCGTCTATCGCTACTTACCATTTATGTTAGGAAAGAGGTATTAGCTCCTTTTTAACGAAGAGATAAGAAACAGAAAGCAGTTGAAAACTTTGTTTCTAAAGGCAGAGAAAGCTGGCTGCGATGGTGTTTGGTATACTGAAGGCGAACAGATAAAACGCTTGAAATAAGACAAAAGAAAGCTGAAAATCGCTATCTTCGTATGTATGCTATCTTCTTGGTAACACTTGACAAGGACGGTTATGTTGTTGTTTCTCTATTTTTAACGCTATGTTAATGGTTCCTATTGAGTGCTGTCTGTCTTATTCTTTGGACTTCTGAGCACTCCTTATAGGTCTTTTGATGACTCTTTCCCCCTGTTTATTCAATAGCTGAACAGTGTGATATAAACTTGAACTGATACGCTTTATCGAATTATTCTCATGAAGAGAAAGAATTATTTTCATGACAAGAAATATTTATTTTCATGAAGAAAAATATTTTTTTTCATGAAAAAAAATCCATGAAAAGAAATCTTATGGGTTGTTTACCTTACTTTTATCACACCTAAAAGCCTATTTCGAGGTGTTTGTTGATACTTGTATGCAATATTGATGAGGGTTGAAAGTAACTGATTTACTTGCTTTTATCAATAAAAGAGAGTATCTTTGCAAAATAAAGTAATGACTATTACGGTAATAGCTATTACTAAAAAGGAATGTTTATGAGGTTTTATGATAGAATAAATGAGCTAAAACTGCTCTCTGATGTAGAGCTATTGAGCCACCAAGAGGCCCAAATGACGGTGCTGATTGGTCGTAGACGTATTGGCAAGACCGAGCTTACCTTGAAGAGCGGAGAGCGCCTTACGCTGCTTTATTTCTTCGTAGCACGTAAGTCGGAAGCACTGTTGTGTGATGATTTTCGTGCTGTGATAGAAGAGACACTGCAGGTTCCTATTGGACGATATACATCTTTTTCAAAGCTCTTTCATCATGTGATGGAATTGTCTAAGACACGTGCTTTCACTTTAATCATCGATGAGTTTCAGGACTTCGGGCGTGTTAATTCCTCTATTTTCAGTGAGTTACAACGTGAGTGGGACTTGAATAAGGGTGGAAGTCACCTTAATTTGATAGTTAGTGGTTCGATTTATTCGATGATGCATAAGCTATTTGAGGATAGTAAGGAGCCACTTTTCTCACGTGCAGGACGCATTATAAATCTGCAGCCTTTTACTACTGACACCTTAAAGGAGATTCTTCGTGACTTTAATCCATCCTATACTGCAGAGGACTTATTGGCACTCTTCACTGTATCGGGTGGGGTAGCATGGTATATCAGTTTACTGATGGATTACAAGCGGACGGTAAGAAAGTCGATATACAGCATGCTTACGGAGGTAAATTCGCCTTTTATCAATGAGGGTAAGAACGTTTTGATAGAGGAGTTTGGGGCTGATTACTCCATTTACTTTTCTATTCTTATTTGTATATCTGAGGGTCAACTTACGCGTAAAGAGATAGAGAATAAGATCGGAATGGAGGCCAGTGGCATTGGAAGCTACCTTGAACGACTGGAGAAGTATTATGGTTTGATAGAACGTCATCAGCCTATTTTCGCAAAGAGTAATTCTCGGAAGGTGCGCTACACACTATGCGATAATTTCCTTACATTGTGGTTTCGTTTCTTCTTCAAGTATCAGGCTTTCGTTGAGAATGGTGCTTTGAAGCAACTTGCACGCCTTATCGAACGTGATATCAACATGCTTGAAGGATTCATGTTAGAAAGGTATTTTGAGCGTAAACTGCGTGAGACAGGTGATTATACACGGATAGGAAAGTACTGGGACCGCAAGGGCGAGAATGAAATAGACCTTATTGCAGTGAACGAAATAGATAAGGTTGCATGGGTGTATGAGGTGAAACGCAATGCTAACAAATATGACGAGGCTATCCTTCGGGCTAAGGTAGATAATCTATTGCAGAACTGTTCAGAGCTTCGGAGCTATAAGTTAAGTCTTGGTTGTTTATCTTTGGACGATATGTAGATAATTGGTTTGACCATTACACAGGGGCATATATAAGAACTAAAAACGCCCTCGTCGACCCTAAAACTTAATAGAGTAGGGGATAGACGAGGGCGTTTATGGGTATTGATAGGTTGTGATAAACCAGCGTTTCGTGCGTTATTATTTCTATTGTCTCTAATGAGCTGTGTTGATGAGGTCGGCAGGTAGAGGGATATCAAGGCTGCGAGCGCGTTCGGCATTACGCCTCTTTATCTTGCGCTGGGCATCAGCCTTCTGCTTTGTTATGGCTCCCGGTTTCTGCTTATAGAGTGGGAGAAGACGTGGATTCCACGTACCCTGTACGTCACGCTTGGCCTTACACTCGATAGACTTGGGGTAGTAATAGACGGCTTCGGGCTGTCGCTGGGTCGCATAATCACCCGTATCCCATCTACCATTGTCGTTTTCATCGACGATGACACGTAGGTAGTAGACCCCAGGCTTTACGTAGTGGAAGGTCGCTTGATTGTTCTTTGCATACGTCTCCTTCACTGGCTTGTCGCTTTCATTGAGTAGTTGCAATAGGCAATTCTTACCTTCCATGCCCTGTAAGGTCATCATCAACGTGCCATACTCGTCTATTGACGGGATACGGATGCCCTGTTTATACTTTGCAGACACCTTTCCATAGATATCTGTGAAGGCTGCTGAGTCGACCTCAAGACTATATTCATGACCCGGATCCCAGGTGCTGACGAGTTTCATTAACCGTGGTCTACCAGGTTCGGCACCGAAGCTGTATTTCGCTCGATACCACATAGAGTCTATCTTCTCATAGAGATGTATCTTGGAGGTATCGGTCTTTTCAAGTGGAGTAGGGAGCTCGAACGTTGGGTTTTGGTCTGGGTCCATTTGCGAGGAGACATTGTATCTTACCTCTAAAGGTGTGACCGGCATAGCCGTTTGGAAGTCTTTTCCACGTTCTTTGGCCTTCTCCTGCTTCTTAAACCACTTGTCGTACTCTTCTTGTTGACGCTTCAGACGCTTTGCGTAGGGCACCTTTGAGAGTATCTCCAGCGTGTCTGTCTTAGGCACAAGTTTACCCATACTGTCCGTCATGTTATAGGTCATCTGCATTCGCAACGTGTCTTGATTGACAAGGGCCGTATCACGAAGCCAATAGATGATGGTGTCTTGGTTCAGACTTGGCTCTGTTATGAAAGCATCTTTAGCATTGAAATTGAGTCCTTTAAGCTGCGGGAGGTCGGCATCACCATAGCTATAAAAGAGCGTGAAGTGGTTTGGTTCCTTGCGTTCAGACTTGAGGAAGTAACGGTCTGTTTGTGTTGGTGTAAACGAATTCAGCACCACATCATCTGGAAGGAAATGGGTGTAAGGCACCTGTTTGATGTCTTTAATATGCAAAGAGTCAATCCAGAGTGTGTCTTGTCGTATGTCTGGCTTCCATGAAGGCATAATGACTTCGGGCGTGAAGGCCAATTTCTCGCTCTTTTGATTGTACCTATAGTTACCGTCCATGTCCTGTAAAGCGTAAATGCGGTAGTCTCCCTTGGCAACACCTCGTATGCTGAAGCGACCACGACTATCGGTACGTGAGACGCGAAGCATAGGTAGTTTCTCGAAAGCAGAGTCGTTCTGATTACTGTAAAGACCCACGAGAATACCCTTTACAGGCTCCAGGTTCTCTGCTTCTAACACGTAGCCAGACACCTCAAGGGTATCAATATGATCGCCAGTAGAGAAGCTGTAGGTGTAATTCCCTAATGGATTGCCCTCGTTATTGTCTGAGATAGCATCAGAGAAGTCGATGGTGTAGGTGGTGTTTGGCTGTAGCTTGTCTTGCAGACTCACTGTGATATGCTTTCCTGTAGCCTTTATTTCGGGTGCTTCTATCTGTGGAGGCGATACGACAACCTTCTCAGATGCGTTGTCTAACTTGATGAACTCGTTGAAATAGATGTTCACCTTCTTACTATTTACATCAGTTGCTCGTTCAGAAGGGGAGGCTGCCAACACTCTTGGAGGGGTCTCATCGTACCATCCACCATCTGGTTGTCTCATCTTCGCACAGGACGACAGTGTCAAAAGGAGTATGGTAAAAAGGAAAAGAAGTAAAACCTTTGGTTGGTAGAACACCGCAAGGTAAGGACTAACCTTAGCTGAAAGGCCACCCCTTCCACCCATAACTTCTTGGCAATATCTCTGTTGTTGTTTCTTCATATCGCTGGTTTTACTTGTTTACCCTTTTGCTTTTTACCTCATAAAGGTTGTTTTATCCTTTTTACTCTGTAGTCTTTTGCTGGTTCATACTCAGTAGTTCTTCAAGGTTGTTACGGCTGTTTGAAAGGCGTGGAATCTTATGTTGACCACCGAGCTTACCCTTTATCTTGAGCCAGTCATTGAAGAGATCCTTGCGTGCAACTATTATCTCAAGTGGTTGAAGGGTAATGTTATGAAAACGTTTCGCCTCATAGTCAGAGTTTACCTCTTGTAGTTTGTCATCAAGAACCTTGGCAAACTCGTCAAGTGAAGAGGGTTCTTTCGCAAACTCAATGAGCCACTGATGACGACATTTAGCCTTCGCATCCATATACATTGGGGCTGCTGTGTAGTCAGACAGCTGTGCGCCAGTGGCCTTGCAAGCGGCTTCGAGACCCTTCTCGGCATTGTCCATGATGAGCTCTTCACCAAAGGCATTGATGAAATACTTGGTTCTTCCGGTGATAACAAACTTATAAGGATTGGTCGAAGTGAACTGTACTGTGTCTCCTATCTCGTATCTCCAAAGGCCACAAGCAGTACTAATCAGCATCGCATAGTTGCGCCCTATCTCCACACCCGACAGTGGGACGATATTTGGATGTTCACTTTCAAACTCGTCCATAGGCAAGAACTCGTAGAATACGCCATAGTCGAGCATGAGCGACATACTGCTGTCTGTTGGGTCATCCTGTATTCCAAAGAAGCCCTCAGAAGCGTTGTATGTCTCCATATAGTTCATCCCTTGCTTGGTAATGAGCTGTTCATACTGCTCACGATAGGGTGTGAAGGCAATGCCACCATGGAAGAACACCTCTAAATTAGGCCATACTTCTTCTAAGTGTTGTTTACCACTCAATTCAAGAACACGTACTATGACAGAGAGCATCCAAGACGGAACACCAGATAGATTGGTCACGTTCTGCTTGAGAGTCTCCTGTGCAATTCGGTCGCGTTTCACCTCGAAATCGCTCAGTAAAGCTGTTGATTTCTTAGGTACACGACACAGGTTTGCGAGTGGATTGATGTTCTCTATGAGGATAGCACTTAGGTCGCCAACAAGTGAGTTGTATAAGTTGTAGTTTGGAGAATGGCTCCCACCTAAGATAAGACTCTTACCGTTGAAGAGTCTACTCTCTGGGTGATTACTAAGGTAGTAAGCGATAACGTCCTTTCCTCCTTGGTAATGAATGGTCTGTAATCCTTCGTGGGAAACGGGAATGAACTTACTCTTATCGTTTGTTGTACCAGACGACTTAGCATACCATCTCACCTGTCCTGGCCATAGAATATTGCGTTCTCCATGGCGCATACGGTCGATGTCACCCTTCAATTCCTCGTATGTGTTGACTGGAATGTTCTGTGTGAAATCTTCGTATGACTTTATCGTTGAGAAGAGATGTTTGCGTCCGTATTCGGTGTCCTTGGCTCGTTCAACGAGGTATTGCATGACTTCCCGCTGGATAGCCTCTCCATCCGTGAGGTAGTGCTCAAGCTCCTTACGTCGCGGATGGAAGTACAACTTGTTTACTATATTAGTAAGACTCATTCAATTTCTCTGGTTGATTAAATTGCAAAATTACGCCAAAAAAGCTAAACGAGTAGCCTTTTTCTATATTTTAACACTGCTTTTAAGCTGCATGATGGCCCTTTCCTTGTATTCTGTGCATGATTAGTAAGATGACTTTTCATCCTCCTTTATTCTCATCTTTTAGCCCTCCTCTCTAATTTATTTTCATGAAAAAAAATATTTTTCTTCATGAAAATAAATATTTCTTGTCGTGAAAATAATTCTTTCTTGTCATGAAGAAAATTCGATGAAAGGGGTAGGGTAGGGTCTTAATCCTTTTCTTTTGCGACAGTATAGCCTATCTTTTAGCTATCTAATCGGCCTTATCAGTACTCATGGGGATGCTTTATAAGGAGGTAATAAAGCCTTTTCTTTATGTTTAGTTGATTATTATAGTCTATTATTATATATATTATAGTCTATAAAAGAGGCATTATTTGATTTCCTATATACTCCTTATACCTCTTTTTGTAAGCCTCCCCCTACCTTCAGAGGGACAAGGGGAGGCCTTTTCTTTTTAATGTGCTTCTAACCAGTTTTTGCCCCATCCGGCATCAGCTATCAGTGGGACGTTCAGCGGATAGGCGTTCTGCATCTCTTCAATGACAATGCGCTCCACCTTTTCGCGCTCTTCTGGGTAGACGGAGAAGTTAAGTTCATCATGTACCTGAAGAATCATCTTTGAGCGGATTCCTTCTTTCTTAAATCGTTCCCAGATACGTACCATTGCCACTTTGATGATATCTGCCTCCGTTCCCTGTATCGGTGCGTTGATGGCATTACGCTCTGCAAACCCGCGAACAGTGGCGTTACGGCTGTTGATATCAGCCAGATAGCGGCGACGATGGAAGAGTGTTTCAGCATAGCCTTTGGCTCTTGCCACCTCTTTCGCATGTTCCATATAGGCTTGAACCTTTGGGAATGTGCGGAAGTAGTCTTGTATGAGGTCTTTTGCCTCAGCATTTGAGATGTCCATGCGCTGGGCAAGTCCGTAGGTGGTGATACCATAAATAATACCGAAATTGGCTTGTTTTGCCTTCTTTCGCTGTGCGTCAGTGACCTTATCGATGTCCTCATGCCATATCTTTGCAGCCGTTGCACGATGGATGTCATGCCCCTCACGGAAGGCCTCCATCATGTTTTCGTCTTCAGAAAGGTGGGCCATGATACGTAACTCAATCTGACTATAATCTGCTGAAAAGAACAGACAACCCTCTTCTGGGATGAAACACTTACGTATCTCCTTCCCATCATCCGTGCGTACTGGGATATTCTGTAGATTTGGGTCGCTTGATGAGAGACGTCCAGTAGCGGTGAGCGCTTGATTGAACGATGTGTGGATATGTCCTGTATGTGGGTTTATCAACTTTGGAAGTGCGTCAATATACGTACTGAGAAGTTTCTTCATCCCTCTGTAATTAAGGATGTTACGTACGATAGGACTTTTGTTTTCAAGACTCTGAAGCACCTCCTCACTCGTTACGTATTGTCCTGTTTTTGTCTTCTTAGGTTTGTCCATAATCTGCAACTTACCAAAGAGGATGTCACCCACTTGTTTTGGACTTGAGATATTGAACTCTTCACCAGCCTCTTTGTATATTTCCTGCTCGTATTGTTTCATACGTTCAGTGAATATCTTTGACGTATCTTGCAGTGCTTCTGTGTCTAAGCAGACACCATTTAGTTCCATATCTGCTAATACACGGACCAAGGGCATCTCTATATTCCAGAAGAGTTCTTTGACGCCAAGCTCCTTTAATCGAGGCTCAAGTACGTTTTTCAAGCGCAAGGTGATGTCTGCGTCCTCCGCTGCATACTCATAGATGTCGGCAGGGGAGACGTCGCGCATGTTCTTCTGTTTCTTTCCTTTTGGACCGAGCAGCTCTTCTATGTGTATCGTTTGATAGCCAAGTAGGGTCTCAGCCAGATAGTCCATGTTATGATGTAACTCTGGTTGGATGAGGTAGTGGGCAATCATCGTGTCGAACATCTTACCTTGAATGGTCACGCCATAGCGAGTTAACACTTCATAGTCATACTTGATGTTCTGCCCAATTTTCATGATTTTGTCGCTCTCATACAGCGGTTTGAATATTTCAACGACTTTTAACGCTTCTTTATAATTGGCTGGTACGGGAACATAAAAGGCCTTGCTTTCTTCAGCTGAGAAGCTTAAACCTACTAATTCGGCGCTAATAGCATCGGTTGAGGTCGTTTCTGTGTCTATACTAACAAACTCTTTTGTAATAAAAAAGTCACATATTCGACGTAATTCATCCTCATTTTCAATGAGTTGATACTCATGTTGATTTGTTTTTATGCTCTCATATTTCGCAAATTTAGGTCCACTCGACTCATTGGCCGTGTTTTCTGCAAATAAATCAAGCTGATTGTTGTCGGTTTTAGACTTTATTTCATCTTTATTAAGAAACTTGTTGATGAGTGTCCTAAACTCTAACTCTTCAAATATCGAACGCAGTTTAGCCTCGTCAGGTTGCTCTACTTTGAGCTCTTCCAAATCGAGTTGCATCGGAACATCAGTTCGTATCGTGGCGAGGAACTTAGACATCTTTATGTCTTCAACGGCATTCTCTACTTTCTCACGTAGTTTACCTTTTATCTCGTCGGTGTGTTGAAGCATGTTGTCAATGCCTCCGAACTGATTAATTAACTTGGCTGCCGTTTTCTCACCGACCCCCGGACAACCTGGAAAGTTGTCGGCTGTGTCGCCCATCAACGCCAAGAGGTCGATGACCTGGGCTGGGGTAGGGATGCCATACTTGTCTCCTACCTCCTTTTCTCCTATTATCTCATAGCCGCCACCATGGCGAGGACGATACATAAAGACGTTAGGACCGATGAGTTGACCATAGTCCTTATCGGGCGTGAGCATAAAAGTCTCGATTCCATCGGAGCCAAAACGTGTTGCTACAGTACCGATGATATCATCAGCTTCAAAGCCATCTACCTGTAGAATAGGGATGTGCATCGCCTCAAGTATCTGCTTGATAAGGGGCACAGAGAGTTTGATGTCTTCTGGTGTCTCCTCTCGTTGTGCCTTATATTCAGGGAAGGCATCATGGCGGAAAGTCTTTCCATGGTCGAAGGCTACACCGACATGTGTTGGACTCTCCTTTGTAAGCACTTCATTAAGTGTGTTACAAAAGCCCATGATAGCGGATGTATTCAGTCCTTTCGAGTTTATACGAGGGTTCCTAAGGAATGCGTAATAGGAACGATAGATGAGCGCGTAGGCATCAATAAGAAAGAGTTTCGACATAAGTAATTATTCTGTTTATGCTGTAAAATTACTAATTTTCTTCCATAATCTCCGATAAAATGAGTAAATTTGTATCAAATTTCAAGTCAAAAATGGATACTCTTTCACTCATAAAACAGCCAATTGAGACAGAATTAGCCGATTTCATCGACCTTTTCAATCATGCTCTCGACCATGAGGATGGCTTGTTGCAGACGGTACTTAACCATATTAAGCAACGTGCTGGGAAGCGTATGCGCCCTATTCTCATCCTCTTGATGGCTAAGAACTTTGGTAAGGTCTCTCAAGTAACACAGCATGCGGCTGTGGGATTGGAGCTTTTGCATACTGCATCACTTGTTCATGACGATGTTGTCGACGAAGCTGATGCACGCAGGGGACAGGCAAGTGTGAATGCTGACTATGATAATAAGGTGGCTGTCTTGGTGGGTGATTATGTTCTCTCAACGGCCTTGTTACATGTTAGTTACACGCATGCTGAGATTATCGTACGTCGTTTGGCGGAGTTAGGGCGTACGTTGAGTGATGGAGAAATTCTTCAGCTTTCTAATATTCAGAGTAAGACTATCACGGAGGAGGTCTACTATAAGATTATTGAACGTAAGACGGCTGCGCTTTTTGAAGCATGTGCTGCTATCGGGGCTGAGTCGGCCAATGCCTCAGAAGATGAGGTTGAAGCTGCAAGACTATTTGGTAAACACCTCGGAATAGTGTTCCAGATTCGTGATGATATCTTTGATTATTATGACTCTGAGGCTGAGATTGGTAAGCCAACGGGGAATGATATGGCGGAAGGGAAACTTACCCTACCTATTATATATGCGTTGAATTCGACAAAAAACGAGGATATGTTGAATTTAGCTCGTAAGGTTAAGTCACGTGAAGTGACACGCGATGAAATCGACAAAATGGTGAGTTTTGCGAAGGAAAATGGGGGTATTGAATATGCTGAACGTCGTATGTGGGACTTTCATGCTGAAGCTCAGACCTTCATTGATAACTATGTGAAGAATGAGAGTATCCGTTCTTCGCTGCAGGCTTACCTTGATTATGTTATTAAAAGGAAGAAGTAATTAGGCGAAAGCAATACTAAAAAGGCCCTTTTCATCGTTAAGAAGGTTATTTTTTGGGGTGATTATAATTGATTCTCTTTATGTTGATGTGTAATACATCTCATAAGGAGAATTTCTTTTGATACCTTTTATAGATGTAGCTGTTGTCTAATATTTATAGGACTATTTGTTGATAATATACGTGTTAGGAGTTTGTTAGATTAGGGTAATAGCCTTACATAAGGAAACTGATGGCTTAACATTAATGCTGGTCATGATCTTTTACAATATATTCTATTGATTAGTTGATTGTGATATGTGCTTATAATGATATTATCTGACCATAATCTAATTTCAGCAATGTTATTTAGTGAGTTCTATAAGGCTTTTCTGTGTTGTCTTATTTATCCTACACAAGGGTAAAGGAGATGATTTCTTATAGTTGTTCTTACTATTTTTGTGTAATTTTCTTGGCATTTTTTCCTATTTTACGGACGGTTTTCTATGATCTTTTTTACGACTTATTTTGATAATATAAACTATATATAATTATATTATAGACTATATTATAAAATATGATCGAATCTCTTCTTCTCTAATGGTTGGCTTATTTGTCGTTTTCTTTCATGCTTATCTACAACAAAGGGGCATGCCTTGTGGATGCCCCTTGATAGTTCTTTTTATTTTACCTTATCCTTGTCTATGCTATTGCTTTGCACAGACAAGATGATAGAAAAGGTTAGAAGAATTTGGTCTCAGTACCGATAATCTCACTTAGTAATAGGTTGGTCAGGCGGCTGGTACCCATGCGGAACCAATAATTGGTGAGCCATTTCTCACCGAGAACTTCCTTAACAATGGTGTAGTAGATGACTGCGTCCATAACAGTATTTATGCCTCCGGCTGGTTTTAAGCCAATCTGTATGCCGGTTTTATCGTAATACTCCTTTATTGCTTGGCACATTATATAAACAGACTCAGGCGTTGCACTAATCTTCTCCTTGCCTGTACTTGTCTTTATATAGTCTGCTCCAGCATACATAGAGAGGAGGGAGGCGGTCTTGATAGCACGTGCATTGCCAAGGTCACCAGTCTCAAGAATAACCTTCATCGGTATGTCTCCACACACTTGTTTAAGCTCATTGATGGTGTCACACACGCCCTCGTAATCACCAGAAAGGAACTTACCGACCGGCATAACGATATCTATATGAGTTGCTCCATCCTTTATTGCGAGTGCTGTCTCGATGGTTTTCACCTCCAAGAAGGTCTGTGAAGATGGGAAATTACCTGTTACGTTTGTAATGTCAACACCGTCTACTTCAAGGCTGTCTGCCATTAACTTTGTAAAACAAGGGTAGGCACAGAGGGCAGCAACATGCGGAAGATCAGGGTACTCGCTGTCGAAACGGTTCACTTTCTCTACTATTTCGAGTACTTTCTCTTCTGTGTCTGTTGTGCTGAGGGTCGTTAGTTCAACGCTACCCAAAAGGAATTTCTTAACTTCGAGATTGTCATTCTCTGATACTTTCTCAGCTATTATCTTTGTTACAGCAGCCTTTACCTCCTCGTCAGTGATGTTAAGGTTGTACTGAGATAAGGCTTGCTCGTACTCGCTCTTTTCGACTATCCCAGCGGCTTTCTGTGCTTGGATGTCTTTTGAAATAGTGTCTTTAATTGTTCCCATGATTCTTTTTAATTATATTGTTTACTTTTAGTTCCGTATAAAATGAGGGTGGGGTAGAGGCGTACTTCCATTCTTTAACGTGCCTTGTGTCCTTCCTTTAAATTTAAGGATAGCTTTTGTTGCTGTCAAGACCAGCCTTTTCTTTCCTCTAAATTACCCTTGGTATTTATATTATAGTCTATTTTGTCGGATATAATAGACCTATTTCAACTTAGGATTGTTTTTATGTCTTTCCTTGTCGCGGATGGTTTTCTTGTCGAAACTCTTGCGTAATTCCTCTGTGAGATTGACGTTAGTTTGGTTGGCAAGGCATAGAAGTACCCATAGAACGTCAGCCATTTCTTCTCCTAAGTTTGCTTTTTCTCCCTCCTTGAAGCTTTGGTCTCCGTAGGTACGGGACATTACACGTGCCAATTCACCAACCTCTTCTGTGAGGCAGGCCATGTTTGTTAGTTCGCTAAAATAGCGTACGCCGTTCTCTTTTATCCATTTGTCAACGGCTTGTTGTGCTTCTTCTATTGTCATTGTCTATGATTTCTTTATTTATTGGATGAATGTTTTACGTAGCTTCTCTGTGCTTGAAAGGTAACATAGGGTTTGCAGTCTTTGTTGGTAATAACGATAAGAAATCATCGAATCCATCGTTGTTTTTGGCTGTTATATTGCCTTCAAAGCACTTTAATCAGTATCTATTAAATGTGTGGGAATGAGGTATCTGCCTTCTATTCCTTATTCTTTGTATCCATACAGATTGTTACAGGACCATCATTGAGGAGCTCTACTTTCATGTCAGCACCGAACTCTCCTGTGCCTACTGGTTTCCCTATAGCTTCGCTTAGAGCGTCACAGAAACGATTATAGAGTGGAATAGAGAGCTCGTGTGGGGCGGCATGAATCCAGCTTGGACGGTTCCCTTTCTTATAACTTGCCATGAGTGTGAACTGTGAGACGACGAGTATTTCACCATTAACATCCATGATGCTGCGGTTCATTACGCCCATTTCATCGTTGAATATACGTAAGGCTATAGTCTTCTTTACCAGCCAGTTTATATCTTCTTCAGTATCATCTTTACCAATACCTAATAGAATCAACAATCCTGTCCCTATGGAAGACTTTACTTGTCCACCGATAGTAACAGACGCTTGGGTGACTCGTTGTATTACAATTCTCATATCGCAAATGTACAATATTTATTTTAATTAGTTACTGATTGGCATGGAAATAATTATAGACAATAGTTGCTTTACTTACTCCGATTGTACTTGTAAGTAGTTGAATATCAGCTTCTTTGATTCTTTTTACGGTCTTTAAAGCCTTTAATAATGCATCCTTTGTCTTTGGTCCGATACCTTTTATATTGTCCAACTCACTGTGTAGTTGTGATTTAGAGCGTTTATCTCGATGGAAAGAGATAGCATAACGATGCACTTCGTCCTGTATCTGTGTAAGAACCTTGAAGAGTTCGCCCTTGATGTCGAGTGCTATTGTCTGCTGTGGGAAGCCGAAAAGAAGCTCGTTTGTGCGGTGACGATCGTCTTTGGCAAGTCCTGCAATAGGAATACTGAGGTGGAGCTCGTCTTCAACAACTTCTCTTACAACCTCCATTTGACCCTTTCCACCGTCAGTAATGATGAGATCGGGTAGGGGAGTTCCTTCTTCTTGCATACGGCTGTAACGTCTTCTTACCACTTCCTGCATGGACGCGTAGTCATCAGGACCTACCACTGTCTTGATGTTATATTTACGGTAATCCTTCTTAGAAGGCTTCATCCCTTTATAAACAATACATCCTGCGACAGCGTCCGAACCAGAGATATTAGAGTTATCAAAGCACTCTATGTGGTAAGGGATCTTCGATAATTTCAGCTTTTCTTGCAGTTCTCGCATCAAACGTGTCTGTTTCTGTTCTGGATTAAGCTTCTCAGTCTGTTTCAATCGGTCGAACTTATACTGTTTAGCATTCATCTCAGAGAGTTCTAATAGATGATGTTTATCACCACGTTGTGGTATGAAGAATTCAGCACCCTTTACTTTAAAATCAAGTTCAAAAGGTACTATAATCTCTTTTGCAGTACTATTAAAGCGTTCACGTATCTCTGGAATGGCCTCATTTAGCAACTCTTCATCGGATTCATCGAGCTTCCTTTTGTATTCATAAGTAAAGCTTTGATTGATTGCACCATTAGTTACATGGATATAGTTAATAAACGCATTCTTTCTTGTATCATCACTTACAATAGTGAAAACATCAACATCTGTAATCGTATGGCTTACGATTTCGCTCTTTGCAGCGAAGTTATCGAGAGCCAGATAACGTTGTTTACATATCTCTGCATCCTCAAACCGCAATTCTTCGGCATACTTTTCCATTTCTTGTTTGAGGAGTTTTTGAACATCACGCGTATTTCCCTTCAATACTTCTCGTGCTTGTTTTATAGCTTCTTGATAATCTTCATAACTCTGTTTATTGATACATGGTGCACCACAATTATGTAGATGATATTCTAAGCAAGGTTTGTATTTACCCTGTTCGATACCTTCTTTCGTAATAGGGAAGCGACAAGTACGCGGTTTATATACTTTCTTAATAATATCAAGAATAGCATACATACTTCCAATATGACTATATGGGCCATAAAAAGTACCAAAGCGTTTATTGATAGTACGCGTTTTGAAGATACGAGGAAAATACTCATTCGTTACGCAAATACTTGGGTAAGTCTTGCCATCTTTGAGTAACACATTGTATTTTGGCTTGTATTGCTTGATAAGTTGGTTCTCTATTAGAAGTGCATCTTCCTCTGTCTTAACAACAGAATATGAGATGTCATGAATCTTAGAAACCAACACCTTCGTTTTAAAACGGTCTACCTCTTTATGGAAGTAAGATGATACTCTACGTTTAAGGTTCTTCGCTTTACCCACATAGATAATTGTTTTCTCATTATCATAGAACTGATATGTACCCGGTTTCTCTGGCATATTGAGTACAATGTTCTTAAGGTAAGCTATTCGCTTCAAGTTTTCTTCTTTATTCATTTGGCGTAACTCCTTTGTATAAAGGGCTTTTAAGACGATTTGTTTCACGTGGAACATGAGTCGTGTTCCACGTTGTTATGAAGTCTGCTAAGCGTCAGCGAGCATAGTGGAGGACGTTATCTTTGTTTTAGGAGGATAAGTTCTACCTTCTTGTACAACTTCTTAAAGCAAAGAGGAGCTACCTTTAATGTAGGCTGCTCCTCCTTGATTTGAATTTATCTCATTCCCACCTTTTATATAATTCAGCTTTTCCACCTTATATATATGGGGTAGGGAAGAACGTTTCTCATCACAGTCTGTTTGTTAGAATTGGAGCAAAGAGCTAATTTCAATATCCTTATCAAACTGTTCACGGCTGTTAGGAAATTCCGAATGAAGTTCGATGATGAAATTACAATACACCTTTTTAGGGTTGAACTTCTTAACCAAGTCACATGCAGCCTTCATCGTTCCACCTGTTGCAAGGAGGTCATCATGGAGCAGAACAACGTCGTTCTCGTCGATAGCATCCTTATGAATTTCTATCGTATCTACGCCATACTCCTTCTGGTAACTCTCTTGAATAGTCTGACAGGGAAGCTTTCCCGGTTTACGACAGAGTACGATACCAGCACCCAATCGGTTCGCTATGGCAGACGACATGACGAAGCCACGACTCTCGATACCCACGATCTTGGTCACACCCTTATCCTTGTATAAGTCGACCATCTCGTCCGTAATCTCCTTGAGAGCCTCTGGCGATTTGAATAGGGTAGTCACATCACGGAAATTAACTCCCTTGATAGGCCAATCTGGGATACATCTCAGGTTGTCTAATAATAGTTTTTTGTTCATTTTCAGATTGTTATATAGTTTTGTTTTATGCAATTGTTTCACGTGAAACGAGGTCTTTCTCTACCTTATCAGAGGCCTCTCTTGTTCACATTTTGGTACTGTTGAGACCCGAAGACATTATCTCCCCATCAAGACAAGGAGTACATTAATATCGCTTGGGCTTACTCCTGGGATACGACTTGCCTGTGCGAGCGTCTCCGGTTGGATTTGTTCTAACTTCTGTCGGCACTCTGTTGAGAGGTCATGCAACTCACTATACTTAAAGTGTCCTTTGATTTTTATATCTTCAAGTCGGTGCATCTTCTCAGCGAACACACGTTCACGTTCAATATATCCCTTGTACTTTAGTTTTATTTCTGCAGCCTCAGCAATCTCCTCTTTACGATTAGGAGAAGCCTCGATAGCCTCCTTCAAACTTGGAACAACAGCCGAAAGATTATCAAAGTTGACCTGTGGACGTGCAACAAGGTCTACTATCTTCGTTGCTCCCTTGATAGGAGAAGTACCCAACTGAGCCAAGAATCCATTGACAATCTCAGGCTTAACAGAAGTGTTGTTACAGAAGTCAAGGATACGATTGATATGCTCCTTCTTCTGTATCCACCAGTCGTAACGGTCCTGTTTAGCTATACCTATATTATAAGCACGTTCCGTCAGACGTGCATCAGCATCGTCTTGACGCAAGAGAATACGGTATTCCGCACGCGAAGTAAACATACGATAAGGTTCGTCAACGCCCTTTGTCGTGAGGTCATCAATCAGCACACCGATATAACTCTCGTCTCTGTTCATCACGAAAGGATCCTTACCCGCACAGAGTAGGGCAGCATTTATACCCGCCACAAGGCCTTGTCCGCCAGCTTCCTCGTATCCTGTCGTACCATTCACCTGCCCAGCAAAGAACAAACCCTCGATGACTTTCGACTCCAAAGACTGCTTCAGCTGTGTTGGATCAAAGTAATCATACTCGATAGCATAGCCAGGACGATAAATCTTAGCGTCACGTAGCGCAGGAATCTTGTGTATAGCTTCCAACTGAATATCCCAAGGCATACTTGAAGAAAAGCCATTCAGATACATTTCATTCGTGTCAACGCCCTCTGGTTCGAGGAAGAGTGGGTGGCTATTCTTGTCTGGGAAGGTGACAAGTTTCGTCTCTATCGAAGGACAATAGCGTGGTCCTGTACTCTGAATCTGCCCATTGAATAGGGGAGAGTCAGCCACTCCACGTCTCAAAACCTCATGTACTTCCTCGTTCGTGTTACACGTCCAGCAAGGCAACTGTGGTAGATGACGATGCGGACCATAGAAAGAGAACTGATGATAATCCGTCTCTCCCGGTTGTGGTTCCATCTCATCAAAGTGTACCGAACGGCGGTCAATGCGCACAGGCGTACCCGTCTTCATGCGATCAGCACGAATCCCATGGCGCGTAATGCTCTCTGTAAAGTTGTGAACAGCAGGCTCTGCACATCGTCCACCCTCCACCTTTCGCTTACCGATGTGCATCAGTCCGTTGAGGAAAGTTCCTGCTGTGATAACCACTGTACGTGCGTAGATGTCAATACCCCATATTGTCTTGACACCCAACACCTTACCATTCTCTACCAACAACTCGTCGGCTTGATCCTGAAAGATGTCGAGGTGGTCCGTATGGTCGAGTATTGTGCGCCATTCCCAGATAAATTTACCACGATCACACTGCGCTCGTGGACTCCAAACGGCAGGTCCTTTAGATCGGTTCAGCATACGAAACTGAATCGCTGTAGCGTCGGTCACCAGTCCCATGTGGCCTCCAAGAGCATCTATCTCTCTGACTATCTGACCCTTAGCAATACCTCCGACAGCAGGATTACAGCTCATCTGACCGATCTTATTCATATCCATTGTTATCAAACAGGTCGTTGCACCCATGTTGGCAGCTGCTGTTGCAGCCTCACAACCTGCGTGTCCACCGCCGATAACAAGTACGTCATACTTGAATTTCATCGTCTTTTTACAAAAGTATAGGGGCACAATACCCCTAATTTATATCGTCACAAAATTAAGAAATAAATTCGAATTATATCTATATTATAGATAGAAAAGTTCCTTCCTGACTCCCCTCTTTCGCTTAATTCAGCAGCCACGCAACGCCTAAACCAACGTTACTGTATCGTGAGAACTCGTTGAAAGAGATGTCATAGAAAGTGTTTACGTACAGACGTGGTGATACCTTATAAGCCAATCCCGCCTCACTCATAAAGTTGAAGTGGCTGTCTTGTCCCGGTTTAGCCCAATCGTCTTGTCGTTTTGAGTTATATCTATTATAGCTCTCAACGAAGAAGCTCCATCTTTCTGACGGTTGATAAGTGAGGTTAGCACCAATGAAAAGGTCGGGACTCTCAGTGTCTCCGTTCCATTCAGCTCCCAAGTCATAGCCTAAGGTGAACTTACTACTCAGTTCATTCTCGAACAAGAGGTGAGCTTGAAAGCCCAAATGCTTAGGTAGATAGTGTGCGTTACTACCGCCAGGGATGAGCATCGTGCCCATAAAGGCAACCTTTGGAAACACCTTCCCACCCTCATATACCTTGATTTTCGTACCGATAGTGGCATTCGCAATACCCCCAAAATTCCCTTCAGGCGTATGAGTAATACATTCATCAATCTGTAGTCTCACTTCCGCCTGAGGTGTCAGTCCGAGTCGAAACATAGATGTGTTGATAGTGAAGGTACGTGCGTGTTCGCCGTTCCTCCTGTCCCATTCAAGTCCGATACCTGTCTCCCAATCAATCTTTCCTAGCTTCATGATGTCGACACCAGTCGTTGCGCCGGGTGCATCAGGTGAGAATTCAATCGTTTCTTGTGCCATAGAGCGCACAGAGCCAAGCATAAGGAGAGACAGACATAGAGTTCTCCTCAAACCATTTCTAAGATAGGCTATCATAGTCTTCTTTCTCTTTGATAATGTTTCTGTTTGTTTTGATGCGAATTACAGTCCTCTATCTGTACTATTATCCTTTGATACTCATCTTCATATAGGGGGCTATCATGCCAGCTACAAAGATACGCATTAATCGGTTGAAAACAATCTTTTTAGGGTTAAAGTATGCCTTATCCTCGAAAATCACAGCTGTTTTGCGCTCTGTCTTACGGCTAATAACTATCCTTTCTGTCCCTTTCTATCTTTGTGTTAACGTTCCACAGATGTTACAATATTGCCCCACAGAAGTTGTACTAATGTCCCGAACCCTCTTAAGCGGTGGTGTTGTCGACGAAAGAAATCAAACGCCTAAACAGGCGGCAAGGCCTCATGGTTATTACGCCATACGTTCTTTGTTTATAAAGATAATGTGTAACTTTGCATGTTTGGACATAATAACAGAAAAAATGGAACTAATTAAAAAGACAGAAGAAAGCAACGAAGAACGCACAGCCTTAGGTATTCTGCTCACGATAA
>OGJT01000456.1_pt1 | contig 21299 bp, 16 predicted proteins | sample 1572331 | NCBI WGS metagenome assembly OGJT01 (sample SAMEA2582094, study PRJEB24529) | metagenome | biome: Human gut stool | place: China | collected 2011
TATGTCATTGCTAACTGTTTCACGGCGGCAAAGGTAAGAAGAATAAATTAAAGGAACAAGGAAAAGAAGAAAAAAAAGCCTCACCCCCAATCAACCCAACCAGCCTCACCCCCAACCCCTCTCCGAGTGGAGAGGGGAGTGAATAGTACTATTAACTGAGGTTAGAACCTTTATAGATAATGCTTATTTACAGCACTGTTCACGCCCCTCTCCATTCGGAGAGGGGGTGGGGGTGAGGCTTTTTATTACATCACATGCAGCCAGCGAAGGATGTCATTAAGGTTGGCAAACACCATTAATACAATGAGTATTGTTATACCAGCATACTCTGCCCAAACCATAAACTTCTCTGATGGCTTGCGACGTGTAATCATCTCATAAAGCAAGAATACCACGTGACCACCGTCTAGCGCAGGGATCGGAAGGATGTTCATAAAGGCTAGAATTATGCTCAAGAAGGCTGTCATCGACCAGAACATATACCAGTCCCAATAAGGAGGGAAGAGGCTACCAATCGATCCGAAGCCACCAATACTCTTTGCTCCATCTGCCGAAGCAAGGTAACGGAAGTTGCCGACATAGCCTCGTAGAACGTTCCAGCCATGCTTTGCACCAGCGGGGAAGCTCTCAAGGAAACTATATTGAACCTGCACTGGCTTATAGAAAGAGGCTAAGCTCGACTGATAAACGCCTAGTTTCAAGTCGGGAGTCATAACCATTCGCATGGTATCGAGCTTTGTTGCGCCCTTATGCTGCACCGTTAAGACAACGGAACGAGCTGCAAGTGAATCCTTATGAGTGTTCTTCACTGCCATAACATCATCTAAGACGCCTGTCTGATAGTTCATGTCTGACCACGTCTCAACAGCTTTCCCATTGATAGACTTGATAACATCGCCTGCCTTCATACCCGCTTTAGCGGCTGGAGAACCGCTCATAACGCTGTCAATCTGTGCTGGGATAAATGGCTCAACAAAGTAAGGGCGGGTCTTAATCATGGATAACATATCCATATCTCCTGGTAGCTTAATGCTCTGTTTCTTACCATTACGCAGCACATCAACACGCTTTGCTTGTGCAATCTGGCGGAAGAAATCGCCATTGACATTAGCGAACTCACGGAAAGAGCCTTGGTCTGTACCCAACATAACGTCATGGTCTTTGAATCCCAAAGCCTTGGCATCAGCATTGAAACGCATTCCCATGGTCATATCAGATACCTTGAAGTAGCTGTCTCCCCATGTGAACATAATCATCGAATAGATAAATAATGCGAGGACGAAGTTGACTAACACGCCACCAATCATTATTAGGAGTCGTTGCCATGCTGGTTTAGTACGGAACTCCCATGGTTGTGGTTCCTTCTTCATCTGTTCCCTATCAAGGCTCTCATCTATCATTCCCGATATCTTACAGTATCCTCCCAGGGGCAACCAGCCCATTCCATATTCGGTATCGTCCTTCTTCGGCTTCCAACTGAAGAGTTTACCTGACCACTTACCGATGTTCACATCGAAGAATACAAAGAACTTCTCCACACGAACACCAAAGAGTTTCGCAAAGAACATGTGTCCGCCTTCATGTAGCAAGACAAGTAAAGAGATTGCCAGAACGAACTGAAGCAATCTGATTAGAAATGTTTCCATTGTTATATAACCATTATTTATTGTTCATAATTGATTGTGCTACACGACGCGCCTCTGCGTCTGTTTGCACATAGATATCGTAATCAGGATTCTTATCAAAGGCTACACGCTGCATCGTCTGTTCGATGATGTCGCCCATAGCAAGGAATGAGCACGCACCTTGACGGAACCCAGCATTGACAATCTCATTGGCTGCATTAACGATACACGGCATATTGCCACCTTTATTAATAGCCTCATACGCCATCGCTAAACACTTGAACTTCTCAACATCGGGCTCGAAGAACTCTAAGGGATGAGAGAACAGATTCAAACGGTCGCCATTGAGTGGCAATCGCTTAGGGAATGAGAAAGCATATTGTATAGGAAGGCGCATGTCGGGCACTCCTAATTGTGCCTTCACACCTCCATCCACAAATTGTACAGCACTATGGACTATCGATTGCGGATGTATCAATACCTGGATTTTATCTGCAGGAACGCCAAAGAGCCACTTAGCTTCTATCACTTCAAAGCCCTTATTCATCAATGAGGCGGAGTCGATGGTGATCTTTGCTCCCATCTCCCACGTGGGATGTTTAAGAGCGTCAGCAGCTGTGACAGACTTCAACTGTTCGTGCGTGAAGGTGCGGAAAGGACCTCCTGAACAGGTGAGAAGTATCTTCTCAATCTCGTTATCATCTTCCCCTACCAGACTTTGGAAGATAGCACTATGTTCGCTGTCCACTGGTAAGATCGGTGTGTGATATTGCTGTGCGAGCTGCAAGATAAGCTCTCCTGCCACTACTAATGTCTCCTTATTAGCTAGGCAAATCTTCTTCTTTGCCTTGATAGCATGTATAGTTGGAGCTAGTCCCGAATAGCCTACCATCGCTGTAAGTACCATATCAATAGATGGCGACTCGACGATTACTTCCAATGCTTTCGCACCAGCATATACCTTTATATCTGGCATATCGGATAGTGCAGAAGACAGCGATTCGTAATAGTTCTCATCGGCAATGACCACAGCAGATGGATGGAACCTGCGGGCTTGGTCAGCCAGTTCTTTCCAACGCTTATTAGCTGTTAGCGCATAAGCCTCATAGAGATCGGGATGCTGACTAATGACATCAAGTGCCTGTGTACCTATGCTACCAGTAGAACCTAATATACAGATTTGTTGTTTCATTTGTATTTTCTTTATACGATGAGTTATAGGTCGAGCAACCCTGCTGGAATGCGCATGGTTATCGTCTGACCTACTGTATCAGCCTCAACTATCAATTCGTTGCTGGCAGGAATCAGAATATCATCTCCCTTAGAAGTCACTACTTCAAAGAGAGTATTTACTGTTGTCTCATCAACGGCAGTAATCTTTCCGATGGCTCTCTTTGTTTGCTCGTCTATTAATGAGTAGCCCACAATCTGCGCCCAAGACACATTTTCGATTCGCTCTGCTGCCAACTTGCGCGGAAAGAACACATCGCAACCCGTAAGCTCACGTGCTTGTGCCTCCGTATCAATATCACAGAATTTCATAAGCGCTATCTCATCCGAACGGAAACGATACTCTTCCATAAAAAAGGGAACAAGTATTCCATCAATATCCAATACTAGGTAATCGGCATCAACAGCATCAAAAACGTCATCGGAGAACTGCAGTTGCAACTCTCCGTGTACGCCATGAGGTTTCCCTATGCGCCCTATCTTATAGACTTCTTCCTTCTTTATCATCTCTTTATCATATATCAGCAACGCTGATAAAACTATAGCTTACTTCAATACCAAATGGCGGGTTCTATAAAAGGGTTGACCTTTTTATGAAAAAGGGTAGACCTTTTTGCCCGAAAAGGTAGACCTTTTTGAGAAAAAGGGTAGACCCTTTTTGTTTAAAGCTAACACCTATTTTCCTCAAAGGGTAGCTTCAGATACGACGAAGCTAACAAATTTCTGCTCTGCGAATCTTTGCTCCCAGCGCATTTAGTCGCTCTTCTATATTCTCATAACCACGATCGATTTGGGCAATATTATCGATTCGGCTTGTTCCTTGTGCTGACAGAGCAGCTATCAACAAAGCAATACCTGCACGAATATCAGGACTTGACATGCGCCCAGCACGTAATATCTTAGCATGGTCATGACCGACTACCACAGCACGATGAGGGTCGCAAAGAATAATCTGCGCACCCATATCAATGAGCTTATCCACAAAGAATAATCTACTTTCAAACATCTTCTGATGGAAGAGAACACTGCCTTGTGCCTGCGTTGCTACAACGAGTAACACAGAGATAAGGTCTGGTGTTAAGCCTGGCCATGGTGCATCACTGATGGTCATAATCGTTCCATCAATGAAAGAATCTATCACATAATGATCTTGACGTGGGATGATAAGATCGTCACCATCCACTATGATTTGTACACCCAATCGATGGAATGTATCGAGAATCAAACCGAGGTTCTGGATAGAAACATCCTTTATACGAACGCCATCACCAATCATTGCAGCCATACCAATAAATGAGCCGACCTCAATCATATCGGGTAGTATATGGTGTTCGGTTGCTGACAACTTCTGCACACCTTCGATTGTTAGCAGGTTACTTCCTATGCCCGTAATCTTCGCACCCATAGCATTCAACATCTTACAAAGCTGTTGGATGTAAGGCTCACAAGCTGCATTGTAAATCGTTGTAGTGCCTTCCGCCATGACTGCCGCCATAATGATATTAGCTGTACCAGTTATGGAAGCCTCATCCAAAAGCATGTATTGTCCAACTAACTTATCGGCCCGGATCTCATATACATCACGATCTTCCAATCGAACAAAACGCGCACCTAGATTCTTAAAACCAAGGAAGTGAGTATCTAAACGGCGTCTTCCAATCTTGTCACCACCTGGTTTTGCAATCGTTGCTTTACCAAAGCGACCCAACAAAGGACCAATCATTAACACACTACCACGCAATGACGAACACTTCTTAACGAAGTCTACACTCTCCAAATAGTCTAAGTTTACCTCATCAGCCTGGAATGAGTACTCATTGGGAGCGAGCTTCTTTACCTTCACACCGATGTCCTGTAAGAGTAGAATTAGATTGTTGACATCAAGGATGTCAGGCACATTATGGATGATAACAGGCTCTGTGGTCAACAAAGTCGCACATATTACCTCCAGTGCTTCATTCTTTGCTCCCTGTGGCGTAATCGTTCCACTCAGTCGATGTCCACCTTCTATAATAAAGGACTCCATGCTTATCTCTTCTTTTTATTACGAGGCTGAACAAGCTCTCTCTCATTTATCTTATCAAACTTAAAGGTATCAAGATCAAGCTGAATCTTGCCATCTGTAAAGCGAGCAAGGTCTGACGCAACCTTCTCATCATCGCTTGACCCATGTCCCCACTGTACCAGACTCCGTTTCATCTGATTGGCAATTGAACGAACGAAAGCATCTCGCTCTGCTCCAGGCTCGATTGTCTTCAACTTGTCAAAAGCCTCGAAAAGCAACTTTCCATAATGCCGAACAGGAATCTTTGAGGTTGAATAAGACATTGGTTCGGGCTTCGTTGCTATCTTCAATGCCTGTGATACATCACAAGGATAATCAATATCTAACTTAAAATTAGACATCAATGCCAAGTGATCCCACAGCTTATCCATGTGATCAACATTTCCCCGACTCTGTGGATTCATCCTATCCATGATAGAAATGATGGTCTCCGCACAATGCTGCCGTTCATCCTTTGTAGGCAAACTAACCGCATAATCAACCATATCTTGAATCTCTCGTCCGTATTGCGGAAGCACGAGTTTCTCTCGTTGGGTATTATAATCTAATCCTTCAATATTCATCTTTGAGGTTTGAACTTTTGAACTCTGAGGATGGAACATAAAGCCCTTCCTCATCAACAATCATAATCTATTAATTACAACAGAGGCTTTGCCTGTTTAGCAACAAAGTCTTTCAAATAGAATGGAACGAAGTAAGCTACATCTTCAAACTTACCTTCTGCCATCCTTTTCTCTGCTAACGGGAACATGTTCTTAGCCACTGGTTCGATATTCTTAATCAAATGGGCATTAGGGTGGTGGATAACTTCCATGCACTTCCCGGCACCATCGCCGAAGAAATAAACAGGTCCTTTATCAAGGAACTCTTTGTATGTATCACCATCAACTACGTCTGCTTGAATAGCACGAACAGCCTTTAAGCTACGGTCATACACGGCAGAATAAACTTCCATTCGTCGTGCATCAATCATCGGAACAAGCAATGCGTCCTCCTCTATTGACTCATGATGTAATAGAACAGGAACGGCTAATAATTCCAAAGTAGGCACAGCCAACAACTTTATATTACGTCCATAACAGATGCCCTTTGCCATAGACACACCTATACGTAAGCCCGTATATGAACCTGGACCACAGCTAACAGCCACCGCATCAAGCGTTAACTCGTGGCTATCAACGAATGCCAAGGCCTCATCAACGAATGTTCCTAACTTCTCAGCATGGTTAGGACCACTATTATCTACCTTATCAAAGATACAAATCCCATCCTGACTTACTGCAACAGAGCACACATTTGTGCTCGTATCAATGCTTAATATACAAGACATAAAAGCTAATTATGTTCTAAAAACATGCAAATATACTCTTTTTTCCCGCATTATTTGTACATTTGCAAAAATTTAACTTGAAAAGTAATGATACTATCTATGACAGGTTACGGTAAGTCAGTAGTAACCTACAAGGAAAAGAAAATCAACGTAGAAGTTAAGTCGCTTAATAGCAAGTCACTTGATCTCTCTGCTCGTATCGCCCCACTCTACCGAGAGAAAGAGATGGAGATTCGTCGCTTACTTGCGCAGAAGTTAGAGCGAGGTAAGGTCGATTTCTCTCTCTGGGTTGAGAAGGAAGCAATCGTAGATGCTACTCCTATCAATGCAGCTCTCGTCGAAAACTATTACAAACAGATAAAGACTATTGCTGAGAAAACGGGTATTCCCGAGCCAAACGACTGGTTCTCTACACTCCTCCGAATGCCTGATGTGACCGCAAAGACCGATGCTGAAGAACTCGATGAAGATGAATGGGAGGCTGCAAAGGAAGCCATTAACGAGGCTATCAACAAACTCATCGAATTCAGAACACAAGAGGGAGCAGCGTTACAAAAGAAGTTTACAGAGAAAATCGATAATATCTCTGCACTCTTAAAGAGCATAGAACCCTTCGAGAAGAGCCGTGTTCCAAAGATTAAAGATAAGATTGTCGATGGTTTAAAACAGATCCCTGAGGTTGATTACGATAAGAATCGTTTAGAGCAAGAGCTCATCTACTACATCGAAAAACTTGATATTAGCGAGGAGAAACAACGCTTAACTAACCACCTGAAGTACTTCCGTGAGACTATGGCGGAGTGTGGTCATGGCGTGGGAAAGAAGCTCGGCTTCATCGCACAAGAGATGGGACGCGAGATCAATACGACTGGTTCTAAGAGTAACCAAGCCGAGATGCAGAACATTGTTGTTAAGATGAAAGACGAGTTGGAACAGATTAAAGAACAGGTATTAAACGCTCTTTAATTCGTAAACAAACTCTAAGAGTGCCACATGGAATCAATAAAGAACAAGACAAACACCCAACTCAACAATATGTCAAAACAGCATTCCACACCCCAGAAAGAAGTCTCTAAGGATGCAAAAAGCACTGGTAAACTATTGATCTTTTCGGCTCCGTCAGGTGCAGGAAAGAGCACCATCGTTCAATGGTTAATGCAGGAACACCCCGAACTAAGGCTTGCTTTCTCCATTAGTTGTACCACTCGTGCGCCACGAGGTACCGAACAGAATGGTGTTGAATATATCTTCCTTTCACCCGAACAATTCAAAGAAAGAATCAAAAATGACGATTTCTTAGAGTATGAGGAAGTGTATAAAGACCGCTTTTACGGCACCTTGAAGGAACAAGTAGAGCATCAATCTGCTGCTGGACAGAACGTTGTCTTTGATGTAGATGTTAAGGGGGGATGCAATATCAAACGCTTCTATGGCGAACGCGCATTGAGCTTCTTCATCCAACCACCCTCTCTTGACGAACTCCGTCGACGCTTGATTGGCAGACAAACGGATAGTGCCGAAGCCATAGAAAACCGCCTTGCAAAAGCCTCCTACGAACTTACTTTCGCTGATAAGTTCGATAAAGTGATTGTCAATGACGACCTCGATAAAGCAAAGCAAGAGGTTTACGAGACCATAAAAACCTTTCTATAAATGGTTCAGAAAACCCAACAAACACCCAACTCACCCTCTTCTCTAAAGGAATCACCCCTTATCTCTATTCCTTCCAATGAAGAGGGAGGGTTGTCAGTGGGCATCTTTGGAGGTTCTTTCGACCCTATCCACAAGGGACACATAGCACTTGCTAAGGCTTTTCTAACCGAAAAAGAACTGGACGAAGTATGGTTCATGGTGTCTCCACAGAACCCTTTTAAAGTGAATCAAAGGCTTTTGGACGACCATCTCCGATTGGAGATGGTAAGGCAAGCGATACTTGATGAACCGCATTTCAAGGCTTCAGACTATGAGTTCCATCTATCGAAACCTTCTTACACATGGAACACTTTACAACATCTCAAGCATGATTTCCCACGCAACACATTCACTCTTCTTGTTGGTGGGGATAATTGGCAAGCCTTCAACCATTGGTATCATGCCGAGGACATCATCAATCACTACAATATCGTGGTATATCCTCGACACAACCACCTAACTACTCCCTCCCAGCTTCCTAACCATGTTAGCATACTCCAAACACCACTCATAGATATTAGTAGTACGGTCATCCGACAACGAGTGAAGCAAGGGGAATCCATTACAGAGTTAGTTCCCCCAAGGATAGAAGACCTTATATTACAATATTACAAATAAGCTCTTACACGCTAATCTAAGTTCCTTTCCAAAATATCCGAGGACAGCTCCCCACTGAGTTGAGTATCCGGCATCTCCCTATATGCCGCTGTCGTCAACCCTGTACACCGCTTAAAGAACTTACACAAAGCACTTATCGAGACAAAATTCAACTCATCTGCTATTACCTTCAAAGGCTTGTTTGAATATCTAAGTTCAAGTTGTATCAAGACCAGCAAAGACTTATCTATAATATTCTTGGCAGTCTTTCCCGTCTCTTGCTTTACCACAATGCCTAAATAATGCGTACTAACACATAACTTCGAAGCATAAAAGTTAAGTTCGTGTTCGGTCTTTGCATGCTCATCCACAAGGCGTATAAAGTGCTCTACAAGTTCTTTATTACGTGTCCAACGAGCCTTATCAATTGACATTGTCGTCTGATACAACGATGCTGCAAAGCTCAAACTCGATGCGAAAAGAGCATTCAAAGAATCCTTAATTCCGTCTGACTTCATTTGTGCTAACTCATAGAGCATACGGATGTACTTCTCCCAAATATCTTGATCAGACTTTTGTAAAGGTATAGAAAAGCAAAAGCTGGGTGAGAGGAACACGTTAGGTAACCTGCCATGAAATATCATCTTCATGTATTCCTCCGTCATTATAAAACCATCGAAAGTTGTCCCTGGGCCGAAACTATCGTCACTGATGACTACACCCCAATTGAGAAACAGCATGTCACCAGCCTCACAACGATACCTCTTAAAGTTGATGACGGGTTCACACCACCCACTCTTAACGATTAGCACACGCATAACATTCAATCTTACTAGATTGCTCTTCTCAAAGATAGGCTTAAAGAATGGAGGCAAACCAAACGCAATTCCGAATGAAGAACCTACATATACATCACCTCTTACAAGTGGTTTATCGTTTACAAAACGTGTTATAATCTCTTTAAAACTAGAGTTCGAAACACTGGAATCTTTTTCTTTTTCAATCATGCACTAATATATCTTGCGACAAATATAAGCATTTTTTATCAAACATGCAATAAACATCTTAATATTATAACGCTTATCTCTTTGAAACGAGAAGAAGCCTCTCCCCAACCCAGAAGAAGCCTCACCCCAACCCCACTACAGCCTCTCCCCCGCCCCCTCTCCGAATGGAGAGGGGAGTAGATAGTGTTGTTTGCAAACAAGGAGGGCGTTTCTTCGATGTGAAGAGACGCCCTTTTCATTGCGAGGAAACGCCCTCTTCAAATGGAGAAGGGCGTTCCTTTAATCAATGATATTGCCACGAAGTAGGGACAGACGCCCTCGTCTGTCCGCACATTTACGCCGATTAGTTAACAAGAAATTATCTGTTTAGCGGACAGACGAGGGCGTCTGTCCCTACTTATAACGTCTTCTTCGTATGCAAATAATGCTATCTACTCCCCTCTCCATTCGGAGAGGGGACGGGGGAGAGGCTTTATCTAACTGGCTCCCGTTAGGCACTCCACCCCTTGGGGGAGGTTGGGTGGGGTTGTTCCATTCGGAGAGGGGTTGGGAGTGAGGCTGTATATAGTAAGGAATAAGGCTGTAGCTGGATGAGACTTGTGTACCTTCTCTATTTGAAACATGTGTTCGCACACATGTAAGATGTCATAAAAAAGTACTCGATAAGTTTGTTAGTTACAATTTAAATACATATCTTTGCAGTGTTATCCTGAACACAATCTTTTACCTTTTAGGAATGACTAATACCTATTAGACTGTAAGCGATCACCTGAGAAGGTCATCGCTTTTTTTGTTGTCCATAGGTTATGACTTATCCTAAAGTACCTCCCCTTCTTTCTTACAGATTGTAAAATAATATCCAAGAGGAGCCTTATCCTGTTGGATGTGTAGTTACAGAGTAGGGACAGATGCCCCCTTCTGGAAACCCCTCCCAGCCTCCCCCAAGAGGAGGAGTGCCTCACGGGAGCCAGTTAGATAAAGCCTCACCCCCGCCCCCTCTCCGAATGGAGAGGGGAGTAGATAGCATTATTTGCAAACAAAGAGAGCGTTTCCTTGAAGTGAAGGAAGCCTCTCCTTGATACGAAGAAACGCCCTCTTCGATTGGAGAAGGGCGTTCCTTTGTTTTTAGTTCTGCTATTCCAGCTAACGAGGTACTGCCTCGCTACACAGAAACTATGTGACACATAGCATTTTAGTAAACTCTTACATCAAACAGAAGTAATCACAATTTTGAATTATGAACTTTGAATTTTGAATTAAAGAAAAGCCTCCCCTAACTGGCTCCCGTTAGGCACTCCTCCCCTTAGGGGAGGCTGGGTGGGGGTATGGGGGAGGTTAGGAGGGGTTATGGGAAAGGCTGGGAGGCTCTTTCCTATTACTTTGCTGGGGTGAAGATGTCCTGACATGCCTTCCAATCGTAGTGCTTGTAAAGCATGTTCAACTTTGCCTCGCGCTCCTTAAAAGAGGTGTAGTTCTTCTTCGTGTTATCGGTCCATCCCGTCTCTGCCAAGGCTGCCACACGTGGTAAGAGTTGGTAGAAAGCGAGGTCACGACCCATTATATACTCTGTCCAAAGATTAGCTTGTACACCCTTAACATGCGCCTTTAACGCTGGTGTTGCATCATCAGGAACAGGATTATAACTATATGTCTTCTCTGTCGGGAGGTACCCTCCTATGAGCGTGAGCCTATTGTCCTTCGTCTGGTAGTAATCGATGTAATAGTACGTAGTAGGCGACATTATGACATCCAAACCACGCTTAGCAGCTTCGAAACCTCCGTCTGTTCCGCGCCAACTCATCACTGTTGTGCCCTTGTCGACATCGCCTTCGAGGATCTCATCCCAGCCTATTATCGAGCGTCCCTTAGCGGCTAAATGCTTCGCAACTTGGCTCATGAAGTAGCATTGTAATTGTGCTTCTGCTGTAAAGCCGTTCGATCCCTTCAAGCCGAGTCGTTTAATCTCCGCTTGGCAACGGGGGCATTGTTTCCATCTGTCGCGAGGCGACTCATCACCTCCAATATGGATGTATTTCGATGGAAAGATGTCCGTTATCTCATCGAGAACATTATAGATAAACTCGTAAGTCTTCGGATTCCCGGCACAGAGGATATCGGCAAACACGCCCCAAGACTCAGCCACTTTGTAAGGTCCACCAGTACATCCGAGCTCTGGATAAGCAGCCAGTGCGCCCAGCATGTGACCGGGCATATCGATCTCAGGAATCACTGTTATGTGGCGGTCGGAGGCGTACTTTACTATCTCACGCATATCTTCCTTCGTATAAAAACCACCGTAAGGAATACCATCATAAAGCCCTGTGTTGCGCCCAATCACCGTTTGGGAACGCTTTGAACCGACCTCTGTTAACTTCGGATAGCGGTCTATCTGCACTCGCCACCCTTGGTCTTCTGTGAGGTGCCAGTGGAACGTGTTAAGGTTATGAAGTGCTAACATGTCGATGAACTCCTTAATGAATTCCACCTTAAAATAGTGTCTCGCACAATCGAGCATCGTACCACGATAACCGAAACGAGGCTGATCCACGATTTGAGCAGTAGGGAAACTGACGTTCTGTGCCTGCTCTACTGGCAACGACTTACGCAATGTTTGTATGCCATAGAACACTCCTGCGGCTGTCTTCCCTTCGATAGTTATGTTCTTAGTCTTTACTGTTATGACATATCCCTCGGCGTTTTCAATCTTGTCATTGAGCTTTAATAGGATAACAGAACCTTTCTTGCTGGTGCCTTCGGGACTAATGCCTGTGGTCTCACGAATATACTGTTTTAGAAATTGCACATTGCGTTGCATCGCCTCATCGGTGCTTAGTGAGAGCACAGAAGTTGTACCATCAAGGACGAAGGCATCGCCTTTCTGCATTGTAATAGATTGTGGTAAAGGTACTACCTGATAGTTTGCATCCGTGGCATGAAGCCCTATTGAAGCCATCATAAGAGCCACGGAAAGTAGGATCTTCCTCATTTTCTTCGTTGTTTCTAAATGTTGTGTATTGATAAATAAATTGTTTTCTTCGTTAGAAATAGGACTTGGTTAGATCATTGCTCATAGTCCCGTGAGATTGTCTAAAGTGTGAGTTCGAGAACATAGTCAATCTCCTTCGGAGCCTCACCCATGTTAACTGTTATACCATCACCCGTCTTTGTGAATCGAACAGGCTTCCCCGTGGCAAAGACTTTAGCACTCTTTACCTTGCGATTTCCCATTGGGAGGAACAGACTGGAGTCCATGCAATCAAGGATGTGGACGTACAGCTTGTTGCCACGCTGCGTACTTACGCCCCAGTCGTGAGGCGCAATAATACCGCCACGAGTGCCATAGATGGTCTCACCATATTGTTTCAACCATTCCCCCATAGCCTTTAGTCTATTCAAGGCAAGGTCTGGCAAGGCTCCACCAGGCTCTGGACCGATGTTGAGCAAGAGGTTTGCATTCTTACCGGCAGCCCTCACGAGCATCTGAATCAACTCCTTCGGCGATTTGTAAAGGGTATCGGTAATGTTGTAACCCCAGTGATCGTTGATTGTTTGACACGACTCCAACGGTAACCGACTGATGTCTTGTCCTGACAAACCAGCCTTGTTCTCGCCCGGTAAGTCACGCTCGAAGATCTGGATGTCTTCGCCTTCGTTAGGCGTTTGATGGTGGTTATTGGCTACGAGGCATTGCGGTTGTAGCTTGTGAATGAGGGCATATTGCTCTGGTAACTGCCAATCGAAAGGCTTTGAATCACTATCATGATCCCACCAACCATCAAACCATATCGCACCGACGGGACCATAGTTTGTGAGCAACTCGGTTAGTTGTGTGTTCATGAAATGATAGTAACTTGCCCAGTTTGCTTTGCTCTTGTCACGCCCAGTACCAAGTCCCGTGCGCCCTTGTGGATAGTCCTCCCTCCCCCAATCGAGGTGTGAGTAATAGAGGTGGAGCTTGATTCCTTGTCGCTGACAAGCCGCTGCCAGTTCCTTAATAATATCCCTTTTGAAAGGCGTGCCATCGACTGAATTATACGTACTCGTTGCTGTTTTGAACAATGAGAAACCATCATGATGACGCGTCGTAATGGTGATGTATTTCGCACCGGCATCCTTGATAGCCTTCACCCAAGCGTCTGCGTCGAACTCAGAAGGGTAGAAGGTCTTAGCCAACTTAGGGTATTCTCGATAGCTAATGTCCTTGTTTTGCATCACCCACTCGCCCACTCCCATCATCGAGTAGAGCCCCCAATGCAGGAAGACACCGAACTTCTCATCTTGAAATTGTTGACGTGCTTGAATGTTTTCAGGCGTGGGATGATAGGCTTCTTGTGCCCAACTCGTGTGCGCAAGGAGCATGATTGCTACTGAAAGTAAAGTCTTTTTCATTCTAATAGGTAATTGTTTAGGTTGTTTGCAAAGATAGTTAAAATCCTTGATAAGCATGCACTATAACCGAAGAATATGTGCCCACGATTACTGCAAAGGCTTGACAGGTATCTTATCGACATACTTTTTCAATAGATCTCGTTGACAGAAATTGAAGCCAGCAAGGCTTAGGTAGGCTGCATCTTTCGACACTCTTTCACGGAAACTATCGTAGTTTTTGAGCTTTTCGGGCGTCCATCCTGCTTCAGCAACAGCCAGTAGGCGAGGCAAAGCGAGGTATTCTAAGTAGGAAACAGTCTTTACATGCTCTGTCCAAAACGTCGCTTGCACACCTTGATAATAGGTTTGTAAGGATGCTGGTAAGCCTTCGGGAACAGGTTTGACACAATAGGTTACACGCAAGCTATCCGCTCCCTTGCCTGCTGCGTTAGGCTCATCTGCTGCCGTACTCTGCCTCCTGTTGATATAATAAGGACCGAAGAAAGTAACGATGTTATCGAGCTTCTGCTCCGCTGCCATGCGTGCCGACTGTGCTACGGGATACCAACAATAGACCTTCACGTTCGCTTCCTTGATCAGCTCTAACTCTGCTCCTTCAGCCGTGATAGCCTCGTTCCACACCGCTGTCGTGCGTCCTCTCGAATGGAGATAATCCGCCATCTGCTTGATAAAACGGCTCTGTAACTGTCGGTAGTTATGAAGTCCTTCTGTCTTATAGAGGCTTTGGCACTCCTCATTCTGCCGCCACGCATCATCTGGACATTCGTCTCCTCCAATGTGAACAATGCGTCCGGGGAAGAGATCGCACACCTCTTTTAATATGTCACGAGCGAAGTTCACGGCTGCAGGATTAGCCACATTCAACACGTCATGAGATACTCCCCACTCTGTCCAAACGCTGTGCTGCCCCACAGGGTCGCAACTATACTCGGGGTAAGCAGCCATGGCTGCCATGAAGTGACCGGGCATGTCGATCTCAGGAATCACGTTGATATGTCGCTGATGAGCGTAAGTTACAACATCCCGAATCTCCTCTTGCGTATAAAAGAAAGGTCCGTAAGGTCCGTTACTACGCACTTCTCCTAACTTCACATCCGAGTATTTCGTGCCCGGGGCAGTAGCTCCAACGGTGGTTAAGCGCGGATACTTCTTTATCTCAAGACGCCATCCTTGATCGTCAGTGAGGTGCCAATGAAAGTTATTCATCTTATAGTTCGCCATAAGATCAAGCAGTCTTTTAATCTCAGAAACGCCGAAGAAGTGGCGAGCCACGTCCAACATGAAGCCACGATAAGCGAAGCGTGGACTATCCGTAATGCTCATGCAAGGTAGAGTGAGGGCTGTCTTCTCCATCTTCTGACGGGCTGCGAAGGCTGGTGGCAGGAGCTTCTTAATGGTTTGGAAAGCATAGAAAAATCCCGCTGTGGTCGTTGCCTTAATCGTAATATCATGTTGCGTGATATGGAGCTGATAACCTTCTGCGCCCTCGGTTGTCGTGCGTATGAGATGGATAAAAGGGTTCTTAAGATTCTTCGAAACCTTGAGTTGGCGGTTAGTCACTTGCTGGTAATGGGCAGCAAAGTTCTTAGCTTCCGCCAAGATCGTATCTGGAAGCTGTCGACCACCTATCGAGAACGTGGCGGGCAAACGCAGTGTTCCACCCATCGCAACGATTTCGCGCGGTTGAGGAATGAGTCCGATGGCTTGTTGCGCACGCATGGCACAACTGAAAGTAACGACTATCAGTAAAAGAAAGAATCTGTTCTTTTGCATGAGGATATAGTTATATAATAAGGTATTGGTTATATTGGTTTACATAAAGATTAGGTTTTCATGTGCCATAAACACGCCCACAAAGATAGCAAATTATTTTGATTTGTTCACTTCTTCACCCCTTTTTTGTATCTTTGCAGCGAGTTAACTAAAATGCAAGGAATCGTTATGGGAATGATAGATAAATGTTGTTCGTGGATGAAGAGACGCATGGGAGGACAGGTAACAGTCGGTGAGATATTCTTTTCGATGTTACTCCTTTCATTCCTTCTTGCATGGCCTTTAGTTGCCTTCGGGACGCTCTTTTTATATGACGTAAGCAGTGTTCCGCTGGCTATTGATATATCCAGATGGGTGGTTACACTCGTTATCTGGCTTTATCCTGTATATATCATACCCTTGCTCTTCATGGCTAAGAAGATGGCAAGGAAGCATGGGAAAGCACCGTTGTTTTATATCATCTCGGGTGCACCTATTATATTACTGGCACTCAGCATACTCTTAGCTGTAAGCCCATTAGCGCAGGAGTTGCCCAAAGGAGCAGACTTCTTCACTTATAAACGGATTGGAGATGACATCGGCGGAAGCTACTCGATGGATAAAAACCATGTGTATTATATGCTCCAAGAGGTTAAGGGGGCGGATGCCAAGACATTCCAGGTTATGACCAACGAGGGCGATTATGGCGTGGATAAAAACCATGTTTACTATTGTGGGGAGGTATTAAAAGGGGCTGATCCAACGACTTTTAAGGTGGGAAAGAACGGCAAGGCTTACGATGGAAAAGACTGTTTTATCTATGGAAAGCCCTATCATGTCACCGATTATAAGACGTTCTGCATGGGCAAGGGAAACTGGGATTGGGATTGTAAATACGCCTATTACGTGGGTGATAATGCACAGGAAGAGGGTGCAAAGAGGCTTCGGATCAGCGATTGGAAGTCGTTTAAAGGTTTGAACGAGCTGTATGCCAAGGACAATAAACAGGTGTATTTTAAAGACAAAGTGGTGCATGGTGCCGATGCCGCCACGTTCTTTACTTATAAAGACAATAGCCATGTGGGACAGGATAAGACCTGTGTTTATTACGATGGACAGCCTCGCGACCTGAAAGACTATCGGCTATTAACACCGTCAAACATCAATGATAACTATTATACTTATGGGCAATCAGTCTATAACTTTGAGCTTCTGAAGATGCCTTCAGGTACTGACTTAAAGCACTTGCAATCGCTTGATTACACCGATTGGAGTAAGGACTTGCACCACGTCTATTGGAAGAATAGACTAGTCAAGGGGGCTGATCCTGCCACATTCAAGCCCATGCCATCGTTGCTATTAACGATTGATTCGAGTGATTATAATGATAAAGATAACGATTACGGGAGGGATGCGACGCACATATACTATCGTGAGGTAATGCTCAAGGATGCCGATTACAACAGCTTCACCTGTGGGTGGGATGCACAGGAGCAGATGGCTTTTGCCTTTGATAAACACCGATATTATGAGGGACACCCAACGCCTTTGATACGTAGGATAAGAAGCCTCACCCCCGCCCCCTCTCCGAATGGAGAGGGGAGTAGATAGTACTATTTGCATAAGAGGAGAACATCGGTCGGGGTGTTATAAGGCAGTACCTCGTTAGCTAGAATAGTGGGGGCGCAAATGAAGAGGGCGTTTCTTTAATGCAAAGAAAGCCTCTCTTCGATGTGAAGAGACGCCCCCTTTAATACGAAGGAACGCCCTCGTCGAATAATCAAGAGCCGGCAAAGTAGGGACAGACGCCCTCGTCTGTCCGCTCCAACATTCCACGTTACATTACAAGCAGGCTCCCTTATGCGGACAGACGAGGGCGTCTGTCCCTACAGGTTGACATTATCTTTAATTAAAGAAACGCCTTCTTCGCTTTGAAGAGGGCGTTTCCTTACAATGAAAAGGGCGTCTCTTCACATCAAAGAAACGCCCTCTTTGTTTGCTAATAGTAGTATTTACGCCCCTCTCCATTCGGAGAGGGGGCGGGGGTGAGGCTGTAGATGGTTGGGGGTGAGGCTTCTTTACTACAACACCGGAACGGTGACTCCCGATAGAGAGGACTGCTTCGTATCGTTGAGTTGTTCGAAGATTACAATGTCATTCTTGCCTTTCTTGAGATAACAACCAGGTAAATAAAGGGTTTGCTGAGGTCCCACTTTCCAGTAACGACCTAAGTTGATGCCATTGACAAAGACAATTCCTTTGCCCCATTGAGCCATATCTAAGAACGTATCCCCTACTTTGTCGAGGTTGAACGAACCACTATACAGAACTGGCAAACCTGCTTTGTAGCCTGCTGGCAATCGGTTGGTATCAGGCATAGAAGCCATTGGCAACGGGTACATCTGCCACTCACCAGTGATCTCGTTATCGTCTATTGTGATAGGACGAGTTATGCCTTTCGAACTCTGAACGATACGTGCTCCGTAGTTAATGCGCCCCATGTTCTCCACAAGAATGTCCAAGGTGCTGTTGAAAGGAATGTCGATTTCCATGCTATCTTTGTCGAATACTTTGTTTAACTCGCCTTTCTTCTCACCGTTCACATAGACTACGGCATAATCAGCCAAGCCTTTCATGCGCATGAGTCCACTGATGGGTTGGTTGAAATGGCGGCGATAGAGCACATAACCAGAGCCTTGGTTGAGTTCCTCGAAAGTCATAGGATGGTCGCTCTCAACGGCTTTCATCGTGTTAATCATCGTCATTACGTCGACCGATTTACCCAAAGTTATATTCGGAATAGCGATGACTGGGATGCGTTCAGGCACTTCGGGCACCTTATAAGAGACCGACTTTGCAATCAAGTCGCGCAATGCGTTGTATTTAGGAGTAGCCCAACCCGCCTCGCTGATAGGTGCATCATAATCATAACTGGTCATGTCTGGCTGTATATTCGTTGCGTTGCTATAGTTCGCCCCGGCGCTAAATCCGAAGTTAGTACCGCCATGTACCATGTAATAATTAAAGCTGATACCATTGTCGAGATACTTCTTTGTTTGCTTAACAACGCTCTCCGTCGATACACGTGGGAAGGGTTCCGCCCAGTGACTGAGCCATCCTGGATAGAACTCAGCCACCATGTAAGGTCCAACTCCACCATGATACTCATTGACAACCTTCTTGAGTTTATCAATATCCCCCTCTCCGTTGGCTGTTGGAAGTGCTCCTTCGATGGCTCCACCCTTAAAGAGCCAACTGCCATCAGACGTGAACATGGGTACAGTAAAGCCCGCATCGAGCAACTGCTGACGTATTTGTGCAGCGTACCTCTTGTGTGTTTCGAGTGGAATATCCTTGCGTTGAGCCACGTAGGAACCAAATTCATTCTCTGCTTGAACCATTATCACGGGTCCACCCTGCGTCACTTGCAGGTCACGCACTTGGTTTGCTAACTGATTGATGTACACTCGGCAGGAGTCTAGGAAAGGCTTATTATCGGTGCGAATCACCAAATCCTTTGCCTTAGGAAGCCACCACGGATAACCGCCGAACTCCCATTCTGCACAGCAGTAAGGCCCTGGTCGGAGGATAACCATTAGCCCCTCTTCGCCCGCAGTCTTAATGAATTGACGCAAGTTGTGCGTTCCTGTGGTCCAATCCCACACCCCCGGACTCGTCTCGTGATGGTTCCAAAAGATGTAAGTAGCCACTGCGTTGAGCCCCATAGCCTTCATCATCTTCATGCGATGACGCCAGTATGGAGCCGGAACACGCGCATAGTGCATCTCACCCGAGTGTATCTGGATGGGCTTCCCATCGTAGATAAAGTTGCCATTAGCGATGGCGAACGTATGTTTCGTTTGTTTTGCAGCCATGACAGAACCTGCTGCCAGCAGACAGACTGCCAATAGTAAGAGTTTAATTTGCCTCATTCTGTAAATTATGTAGGTTAGAATAAATAATTAATCTATAGGTTTTTAAAGTCCATTTGGGCGTTCCCATGGATAGAGAAAGGCTTAGACTTCGGTTGACAAAGTTCTTAAAAAAGAACGAAAGTAGCAAATAAAACGATGGAAAAGTGTGTCATCAGTACGATAAAAGACCACTTCGCTTTCTGTACCCAGCGATATTCAAGATTAGAGCGGAGGCTCCGCTTAGTTTTTCCAGGTAATTGCGAGGTAATTAAAAAGAATGATGTACTTTTGCAATTCAGTAAGTCTATTATTGGTGAATATCTATTATATGAAGCAGAAAATATTGTTCTTTCTATTCCTCTCAATCGGTCTTGAGGTGGCTGCGCAATCGCATCATTCGACCGTGGCTGTGCGTGGTGACAATGCAACAAGCAGTGTTGCTCAAGCCTATGCCGACTCCTTGCAATCGTTGAGAGACAGTCTTTTCACACCGAAAAAACAGGAACTAACATCGCTGAAAGTGGCAGATGAGAACCACATGCGGCTTCTCTTCCCATTGACATTCTATCGGGATGTGACGCAACAGTTGTTCTCTAACGCCAATGCCGAGCGTGATTTCAATGCCAATCTCATGCACCTTTATCTCTATCGTCCCGACTTAGTGAGTACGACGGAACGAGCTGTACAGCAACAACAAACGACACTCAATGACATTGAAAAGCCTATTCAACATGAGGCGGAGATGGTCAGTAGGGTGAAAGAACCACCTGTTGAGCCTATCGAAGTACCGGTTGAAGTGCTCGTTAAAAAGCCTAACTTCTGGACTTACAAAGGCGATTATGCCCTGCAGTTCTTGCAGAACTACGTGTCAGGAAACTGGTATCGAGGGGGCGAAAGCAACTATGCTGCACGTGGATTAGTGGTCATGCAGGCTAATTATAACAATAAACAAAAGGTGAAATGGGATAACTGCTTGGAGCTAAGATACGGTTTGCAGAGTAGCAGGTCGGACTCGTTACATAGCTTCAAGAGTACGGAGGACTTGATACGCCTTACTTCCAAGCTGGGCTTACAGGCTACGAAACGATGGTACTATACGCTTCAGTTCATCGGACAAACGCAATTCTCACGGGCGTATAAGTCGAATGATCCAACGGTATATGCCGACTTCCTTGCACCTTTCACATTGAACCTCTCTCTCGGTATGGACTACTCGGTCGACTGGTTCGAACATCGTTTGAAAGGCAATGTACACCTTGCTCCGTTGGCATATAACATGAAGTACACCCGCTTCCGGAGCCTGTCAAAGCGGTTGGGAATCGGCAATGACAATCACTTCCTACACGACTTTGGATCGGAGTTCACCGTCGACTTGGAGTGGAAAATTATGGATATGCTCTCATGGAAGACCCGTCTTTATGGCTACACCACCTATAAGCGCGCCGAACTGGAGTGGGAGAACACCCTCACCCTCCGCTTCAATCGTTTCATCTCAAGCCAGTTGTTCATCTATCCCCGCTTCGATGACGGTGTGAGCCGAGACTCCCATTATGCTTTCTGGCAGCTCAAAGAGTTCGCATCTGTCGGCTTCCAGTATAGCTTTTAAGCACTTTGTGTAATTCAAAATGCAAAGTTCATAATTCAAATTAAAGCCTCCCCAAGCCCCTCCGAAGGAGGGGATGTCTTCCCCAAAGGTCT
>OGJT01000457.1_pt1 | contig 21297 bp, 25 predicted proteins | sample 1572331 | NCBI WGS metagenome assembly OGJT01 (sample SAMEA2582094, study PRJEB24529) | metagenome | biome: Human gut stool | place: China | collected 2011
CACACTATTCTATAGTATATTCTAAATTGTGAAAGTCCCAACAGTCAAGCAAATATAGCACCTTTTGTATACCAATATAGCCCCTATTCATGCAAGGATTGCATAGAAACAGAAGATACTGTAACAGCCATTCTTAAGGGTATATTTACATATATATCCATGCATGTATACTGATAGTAGATAGAGTAATTAATTTCCACCACATTAACATACATGTATAGAGGTTTACTATGAGCACAATAGACTTTACTGAAACATACTATATCGATCGCCGTGGGTCGCACTCCCGTAAATGGGACGGCGAGCACTTAAAATTTTGCCGCACCGATTTATTACCCCTATGGGTAGCAGATATGGATTTTATGCCACCTCAGTGCATACAAGAGGCTATTTGTACCTATGTAAAAGCCCAACCTTTAGGCTATACCATGACAAATCCCAAGTATCTTGAAGCAGTCATAGATTGGTATAAGCGGCGCCACAACTGTATACTTTCTAAAGACTGGCTCACCAGCGCTCCAAATGTCATTACAGGCATTATGTGGTGTATTGGGGCTTTCACAAAACCAAATGATGCCATTGCCGTTCTAAGTCCTGTGTACGGCGCCTTTGATACGAGCGCTAGCGATGCACAGCGCCAGATCATCGCTATTCCTATGAAACGCAGTGACGATAATCGCTATACCGTAGATTACAAGGCCTTTGAAACGGCGATTACCATGTACGATGTTAAACTGTTCATTCACTGCAATCCTCATAATCCTGTAGGTCACGTATGGACAAAAAATGAGATGGCTCGGTTATTTAGCATTTGTGAGCGACATAAGGTGCTCATCATCAGCGACGAAATCCATCAGGACCTCATCACAGGTTCAACACCATTTACATCGGCTCTAACAGTAGCTAGCGGCGCCTATGCCGATAATATTATTGCTATGTCTTCCCTGTCAAAATCGTTTAATATGGCTAGTTTGCATCATGCAGAGGTTATCATCCCAAACGAAAAGCTGAGAGACCAATTCAACTTCTATAAAGCCCATGTATACCATACGGACTCCGATGTTATTGCTGAAACGGCCATCACAGCAGCCTATACTCATCCAGAGGCGGAGGCATGGCTTACAGATGTACTGGCTGTTATACGTGAAAATTATGAATATCTGTGCAGAGAGCTTTGTACGGCATTACCACAAATCCGCATCAGCCCTATGGACGGCACCTATTTAGCATGGATTGATTTTGGTGCCTATGTTAAGGCTGAAGATATGCACAACTTATTCGAAAATAAATGCCGCATCGCACCAAACTTTGGCGAATGGTTTGGCGGTGAAAACTACGCCACCTTTGTACGCCTAAACTTGGCCACTAGCCTTGAAAATATTAAGACTGCTACCCATAATATTATCAAGTACGTACACCCTTAATGGGTACCTCTTATCAAAAATACATTAATTCAGGAAATACATTAATCATATTAGAGAATTCATTTCGTACAAATAAAAGAGGCTGCTCTAGCATCATTCAATGTTAGAGCAGCCTTTTTGTATCAAAGTTTCACTGTATCACACAACTTGTATTACACTAGTTTTTATTTAATTCTAGCGAAATGTTCCTTTGCAAATTGCATGTCTTGTACGAGTTCTAATGTACCAATATAGTTATTATTTTGGTCGCGTACAGCCATGTAGTTTACATAGAATGGTCGGCCTTGTTTTTCAAGCCATACTGCCACATTATCGCGGTCACCTTTACGGAAAGAATCAATGATACCGCGTACAATTGGTTCTACCTTTGGCGGATGACAGGAATACACGTCGCGGCCAATTGCTGTAGTAGGACGTTTAAATACCTTTTCACCATCATTGAAGTAACGGTTAATATCTTCATGGTCAACGAAGGTTACCTCCATTGGCATTGTATTAAGCATAGCATCTAGTTGGTCTACAGTTAAAGTACCACCAATTAAACCGATAGCATTATTATCACCACTTGGTTTTGTAGTTTGCGCAGCTAATGCGGCATCAGCTTCTGCCCATGCAATGCGTGTTACCCCAAAGATGTCTTCATACTGCGCTGTATCTTTGTAAATTTGATACCAATCTTCTTTGCTGAAGTTTTCTGCACAGATTGGGAACAAGATATTTTGTTCTTTATAGATCATTTCTTGAGCACGTGTAAGAAGCTCATCAAAACGTCTATACCAATCATCTACACTTTGGCTAGATTTTGCTAAATCACCTAATTGGTCGCGAATATCGCCATCAACAGTCCACATAACCATGGATGGACCACCGATTGCATAATCCACTTTCAATTTTGGATATAATAAATCGCCTTTTTTAGCATAGTGAACAGATAGTTGACGCACTGTATTCACATCATCATAAGTGGCAGTTTTGTCTGCTACTTTTGGACGAATAGATTCAATCAACTCATCGAGCGCTTTATTTTCTTCTGTTAATCGGTTTAACGGATGACCTGCAGTTTCTACCAACCCCACAACGCTCTTGCTCTTTTCTTGAGCTTCTAGAACCGCTTCTACTTTAGCATGTTCTGCATCCATTTGTTCATGAATGGTGGAACCATGGAACAACGCAGAGTGAAGGTCACATAATTGTTGTACCTCTTCTAAAGGTGTACCTTCACGCATAAGACCTTGTTCAGCTTTCATGATTTCACTAGCCTCAACATGTTTGAATTGGCTCGCAAAGTCTTCACGAACAGCACCAAGCTCTTCACCAGTACCTAACCGTTTCAAGAAACCTTTCAATTGTTCTACACGTTCGCTATCTGTAACAGTATCGTCTTCATTAGTTTCTGTATTTTGGCTAGCTTTAGCCTCCTCTACTTGCGTAGCAGCAGTCTCTACAGGAGTATCCTTAGCAGCTGCTGCTTCATCACCGTGTAGATTTGGCATTTCACCTTCCAAGGTAAAACCAGCTTTCATGAATGCGCTCACGATATCGATCATGGATACGCCCTTCATTTTAGCCCCTTTCGGGATGGTCATGATTTTACCAACAGAGTTCAACATCACCTTATTAGTGATTTCGCTGAACCCTAAACCCTTCATAATATCTATTACTTCAGGATATTCTGTTACCAAATCATATACAGATTTGGATAAATCTAATTTCTTTTCCATTTTGATCCCCTCGTGTCAAAAATATTGTTTATTACTTATGTGACTAGCCCTCTATACGTACCACTGTGTATACAAGGCAATATATACTGTGAAAGGTTTATCTAACATAACCTATGACACTATGATAAACGATATCGATTATAAAATCTGTATCCATGGCTATACTTTTGAAAGTTCTTTCTAAAAATATCAACATTTTTATATAAAAATAACGGATAGATAATACATCTCCAGTCAAGTATGGAGGAGAATATATGAACTATCCGTTATCTATTAAATTATGTGCCTAATGTAAATAGTTTAAGGCTCTAAAGGGGGCGTAGTTTTAAAAAAGCTATCTTATTGATGATGCGGCTTCAATGCTTTTTCGTAGTTTTCAGACACTTTCTCCCAATTGATTACGCGGAAGAATTCCTTGATATAATCTGGACGACGGTTTTGGTAGTGCAAGTAGTATGCATGTTCCCAAACGTCTAAGCAAAGAATTGCTTTTTTACCTTCTAATAGAGGATTGTCTTGGTTCGCAGTAGATGTCACTTCGAGTTTACCATCTTTATTTACCACAAGCCAAGCCCAACCAGAACCAAAGCGTGTTGCTGCTGCAGCGGAGAAGCTTTCAACAAAAGCATCATAGCCACCAAGTTCAGCGTCGATAGCCTCTTGCAAAGGGCCTTCCAATTTAGACGTATCTGGTTTTGTCATGATTTCCCAGAACATGGTGTGGTTCTTATGACCGCCACCATTGTTGATAACAGCTTGGCGGATGTCCTCTGGCACATTAGCGATATCGCCAAGGATGCAGTCTACGCAGCCATAGGCTAGATCAGGATATTTCGCGATAGCAGCATTCAAATTATTAACATACGCTTGATGATGCTTGTCATGATGTAATTTCATTGTTTCTGCATCGATAACAGGCTCAAGATAATCGTAAGCATACGGTAATGGTGCGAGTTCGAAAGGTTTCATAATAGTCCTCCTTAAATTTAGGGCATAGAACGAGATGTATCAGTATGTATCGTTCTTGTGAAAGCGTTTCGATGCACCTGCATCTTTTATTTATTATTGATATGAATTATCATTTTTTATTTATTGTACACTCTATATAGAACATCGTCAATGTAAGTACCCATAGAAAAAGGCTATAGGTTAACCTATAGCCTTTGGGTTCGTTTACCAATATAAAATTCTAATACTCAATGCTATATGTTTACTATGCATCAATAGTATATGTTAATCACTATACACCGATGTAATTCAATCTACTATAGTGATAACAAGATAATTATTCAACGATACATTGGCACATTTTCATTGTTGTTAATGCTGCTTGATGGGATTCTTCCGTGACGCCTGCACAGCAGCTAGAGTCTACATAAACAGGGATTTCTGGCAAGCCTGCTTTCAGTATAATAGCATTAGAAACAACGCAAATATCGGTACAGAGGCCAACGAGCGTAATAGACTCAATAGGATTTACCGAGTTCATACCTTCTAAACGAGATAGTAGTTCAAAGGACCCAAAGTTCGGCTTATCTACGAAGGATACAGGGCTCATGATAGGACGCCCTTCTGCAGCTTCGATTAAACCTTTCACAATATGCCAACCCTCTGTGTTTTTCACACAGTGCGGCACCGGTAACATTTTCCCCTCTTGGCGCTCAAGATAATCTATACCATGCGTGTCGCGGGTGAAAATAATAGGCCCGTCAAAGCTTTCAATTTTTTTGCGCACATTATCTACAATCATCTGTGCTTGCGTTGAACCAAGGGCACCATCTACAAAATCGTTTTGCATATCGATAACAACCAGAACCTTTTGCATAGTTCCTCCTGTATATAGTCTACAAAGAATACATTAATTATTCACTACACTACTAGTTATACTATTAATTCTAGATAACATCAATAGCAGTCATTTATTCTTTTTCCTCTGCTAACGCATGGCGCACCCGATGAGGTTCGTTATGTGCAAGTTTCCCCGCTGCAGCGGCCGCCACGGCACCTACGAGATCATCGAGGAATGTATTACAGTGACCGCCCTCTTTACTATCTAGCTTCTTAATAATACCCGGCTTTACCTTGTCTAAATAGCCATAGTTTGTAAAGCCAATAGAACCATACAGATTAACAATAGAAAAGGCCAAAATTTCATCGATACCATAGAGGCTTTCATCATTAGCCACGATGCGTTGCAAAGGCTGAGACAATTTATTTTGTTCCGTTAACTTATCTAGCTCAATGCCCGTAATAATCGCATTGTGTACCTCTCGTTTTGAAAGCACGGATGCCACATGCTCACGGCACTCTTCAATCTTTAAATTCGGCATATACGGTTTTTGAACGTATAAAACGAGTTCTGCAATATCCTCTAACGTAACGCCACGCTCTGCCAGTAGGTCATAAGTATATTTCTCTAAATCTTTTGTAGATTCCATAAGTGCTCCTTTATTTTTTCTTAGGCTCATCTGTAGGCTTTAAATCAGCCGCCAAAGAACTAACCGTCCCCATCATAGACGCCAATACGTCTAGTAACACAACACGTTTTAACATAGTTTCCTCTCGACTAAGTACTCTCACGCTACACGCAGTATACGTTGATTATACCATTTATGATATGAAAAAATCCCTACCGAATATATCGGTAGGGATTCCTTAGATTAGATTTTCTTAACCATTTCAGATTTCAACGCCATCGCACCGAAACCATCGATTTTGCAATCGATATCGTGGCCATCGCTGGCACCAGTGATGAGGCGAATATTTTTTACGCGCGTACCTTGTTTTAATACGCCAGCGCCTTTTACTTTGAGGTCTTTTACAACAACAACTGTATCGCCATCAGCTAATTCGTTGCCATTAGCATCGCGAATGATACCTGCTTCAGCTGCAGCTTGCGCGTCAGCCGCTGTCCATTCATTGCCACACATAGGGCAGATAAACATATGACCGTCTTCGTATGTGTACTCGTCGCCACACTTAGGGCAGTTAGGTAAATTTGCCATTTAGATCTCCTTTTCTCACTACATAACGAAAGTATTATACCATACCTTAGAAACCGAGCTCTATTCTATATTGATATAATAACCATTGGCGCCATATTGATATAAGAGCTATATAAAGACTATATAATAGCTACAATAGAAACCTAATCAATCTCATTTTTTATTAAAGTTTCATACAACTCTAACTTATCTTCTAGATTATTCTTATAACCTTCCAATCGTTTGATTTCGGCATCAATAAATCGATAGTGTTCTTGCAACAGTGTCATTCTTTCATGGACCGTATGAGCTCCGGCATACCGCAAATCCGCATATTTCTTGATATTCGCAAGCGGCATTCCCATATCTTTCAAGCGTTTAATAAACTGCACAAAGCCCACATCCTCCGCATGGTAATTGCGAATGCCGTTCTGTCGCTCGATATGAAGGAACCCTTGATCCTCATAATATCGCAATGTAGAAATAGACAGCCCTACCAATTTTGAAAATTCACCGATTTTCATACTTTCACCACCTTGACCTCAAGTATACTCGAGCATATATCATACGTCTAGACGGAGGTAATAATTATGAAAGAAACACGTTTTAACATCGGTATGAACACATTGAAACAGATTGACGGGATGCACGGCGAGGAGGTGTATAACACAATTCAAGAAATTTCACCGGCCATAGCCGATTTATTGGTCGAGATATTCGGCGACATCTACACACGCCCCAATCTGGATTTCAAGGAACGAGAACTGATTACACTCGCGTCCCTTTTAACGCTGGGCGGTTGCGAGGCTCAGCTGAAAGTACATACCAACGCGGCACTCAATGTCGGTATCGCACCAGAGCAAATTGTAGAGGTCTGCACACATTGCATCCCCTATGCGGGATTTCCACGCGTACTGAATGCACTGTTTACGGTGAAAGCGGTCTTTGAAGAACGCAACATACTGTAATTAAGGAACGACAGCAAGAAAAATCTATTAATAAATATTAGTCTATTCAAAACTAACAAAGGGAGACTCTTGATAAAGTCTCCCTTATATTTGTGTAAAAGTTGTACGAAATTAATTCATATTTTTCAATATTCAAAATCCGCTATATACTAATAACGAAAGAGCCATTAACGTGAGTTAGGTTCATCTCCGTCTTTTGAGGGAGGTGACATTATGACTGTATACGAAGCATTATCATTAATGATTTTATTCGCTACCCTCGTAGTGTTAATTCTTAAGAAATAATCAGTTATTTGATTATAAAATAAGATAAACCTAACGTTTAAGACTAAGTACTGCAATACTTAGACACGTTAGGTTTATCAAATTTCTCACATTTTGATGAGCCTAACGCCTAGAACACGTTAACTGGCTCTTTTGTACTTATAGTATAAGCTGAATTCTAAAGACTGTCAATTTACCTCTCTTATTCGAATTGACTATATAGATTAACCTCTTTATAATGTAATAAAGAGATAGTCGACGAGTGGTTCCGTCAGGCTCATCCCAAAACATTATAAAACATGCAGAAATGGCCTTTCGTTTTCAGCTACCAGTTGGTAACGAAGGGCTATTTGTCGTTATTACAACAAATCAGCACTATCAATAATCCAAAGGAAATAACTACAAAAGGGAGACTCAGAACGGAGTCTCCCTTTATTCATCTATACCATGACTATTCGGCCTCAGCTAACAACTGTTCTATGCTGATAAAAGTATCCTCAATAGGACCCATTCTACCTTTTCGTTCGTCTTCCTCAGCCAATGCAATAGCCTCTAATAATTCTATCTGTGCTTTCAATTTATTATAGGTTTCATATCCCATACATACCATATCACCACGGCCATTCACTGTCATAATACAAGCTTCAGTCCTTGTTTTCAAAACTGTAGAGATTTCATTATATTTATTTCTTAAATCCGACGATGGTCGGATACTTTCACGTAATAACCCCATAAAAGCACCTCCTCATATACAAATTTTATCATAATTTGTATATGAATTGTGAATCAGTAATCCTATCCCAATCGTTTACGCAAGATTGCATAGAGAATCATACTAATGATTACACTCATAACAGCTTGAATGGTATTAGTCACAATACTAGCAATGGCTACGCCTGGATCAAATACGAAGTATTCGGCGATAAAGTAGCCTGCTACGATAATAATACCACCTACGACAGTTGCTACCAAGGCAGAGGTAGTTGTCTTATGGTTATAGATAGTACCGACAAGATAGCCTTCAATGCCTTTCACCACGAAGGTAATAGGTACAAAGATTGCGTAGCCGAGGAATAAATCAGCTAACGCTGGGCCGATAGCACCGATATAGGCACCATATTTTCGACCTAATAATAAAGCGGATGTCATGATAACGACATCTCCAACATTGAAATAGCCGCGTATGCCAGGTACTGGAATTTTCGTATACATTGTAAGCAATGTAGCGAGGGCAATCAATACGGCTGTGAGTACTAACGCGGACGTAGTACTGCGGGTTTGAACGTGTTGCATAGCGTCCTCCTTATAAAAATAGACATGTGATTATATCCATCACATGCCTATACTATATACCTTTATAATAACGCCTGCAAATAAAAGGAGTTAACTATAGAAAATACTATTAACCGAACTCTTCAAAACGTTCTTCTACATTGTAGAGAACTTCACAATCACAACCGCCACCTTCGTTGATAATCCAGTCTAGTACGCTTTCAACATCTATCTTTTGTTTTTCTAAAAACTCTCTTGTGAAAGTCAGACTATGATCGCAACCGTCATTTGTTTCTAATTTCTCGTCTACATAGTCAAAGAGATTCCAAAACAACTCTTCGTCCATAGGTAAACTATCTTTAAAATTCTGTTTTTCTTTAGCTTTATAGCCTTTCAATAATTCCTTTTTACGCGCTTTATCCATTATGATTACTCCCTTTTATGTCTTATAAGTTATAGCTCATGACTTATATCTCAAGCCTTATTTCTCATATAATTCTGGTCGTTCTAAAACTGTGCCATATTTTAATTTTGGTAGTTTAACGAATTGAGGATACAACTGCTTAACCTCTTTACAAGATTTTAACGTAAGATGTTCTAGATTATTAAGTTCTAAAATGGGAGAGTAGTCTTTATCTATCACCTTTGCCGTTAAAAAGCTAAAAAAACGCAACTGTTTCATATGCCGTAAAAATCCTAATGATCGAACCTTAAGAATTTTTGGCGATGCAAAATCACCTTCTAAGGCAAGACTTTCAAGATGTTTTAGATTAGCTAATGGCGCATAATCATCAATTTGTTGAAAGTTTTCAATCGACAGCGCTACTAAATTTACTAATCTTGAAATAGGCTCTAAGCTCGATACACTTCTTCCAGACCCAATGTGTAGATATTCTAGTTCTTGTAAGTTCTCTAATTTTGAAATATCGGGATAAACGCCCCATTTTATATGTAATTTTTTGAGTCTCCGTTGGGCACACACCGCATCAAATAACTCCTGTGGCATTCTTGTACAAAACATGAGCTCTGTAAAAGTATCTGGATGTTCAACTAAAAAATCACACCACTCCTGTAAAATACGTTTCTTATCTTTAGCAGAATACCCTTCATCTAACTGTGTGCAATTAATAATTAATTTATCTTCGCCATCATATTCAGAGACTTCTACTACAGACTTTGGATGCTCCTCATCCCTATAGAAATAATTAAAGCCATCTCTGATCTGCTTTTCATTTAATGCAGCCATTTTGTATTCCTTATCTACGCCATACACATACGCGTCTTAACAAATCGTAACTATTGCATGGCCCTTTGTGTCTAGCACTTTTTTATAGAACACCTTCATCTGCTCGAAATCGTGGAGAATTTCATCTTTGATTTCCTCCTCTTCCTCATCATAATCCCAAATTTTTGGGTATAGTTCTGCTTCTTTGCAGGCTTTCATATCGAAAGATTCCAGTGCTTGTTCCATATCAAATTGCTCTAAAGCCGCTACGATATCAGCTATTTTAGAATGTTCCGTATAAGCCATGTACTCAGAGAGGTTCTCAATCGACGTTACACCAAGCACAGCTTGGCTAAGCGGATTATCGTCTATTCTATGATCAGCACTCACACCAGTAAGTACGAAGTGAAGGACGTCCCACATCTTATCGATGTCGAGCAATAACTCGTCCTCATCACTCCACTCTTCAACAGTTTCAAAAAGCTCTTCCTCTGATGAACCTAAACCCTTGAGCTCTTTTAAGCTTTCATCACTTATACAGTTATAATTTGCAATAAGTCCCATAATCTTTAATCTCCGTAAGCAAATCTAACAACACAGCATCACGTTCTTTATTTTTGTCTAACAATGGCTTACATAATAGAAGCACTTGTAAAGAATAGTAGTAAAAACTAAAGAATAGGTCATCTGGAAATACCTCTTCTTCCTCATATCTGAGAATATCTTCGTCTTCATCATACTCTTCAGACCAAAGATATTCTTCGTTGAGCATATCCTCAAATTTAGGTAGTTGATCTGCATGTTCTAGCATAAGCCCATCTCTGATACACTCAGTAATCACAGTAAATAGATCTACCAATTGTTCTACTAAATAATGAGCTACTTCATTCTGAGTTCTCTCTTCTAAGGCTTTCTTAAAAATACGAAGCAAGAAAACCATAGCAAATGGTGTAGCATGCCATAAAGTCGATTGATGCTCAATGTTTTGGGACAGCTCTTCACCTGCCGCATCAATGGTATCAACGTTCTTCATATCCCACAACACCTCAAGATGAGCAGGAAAATCTGTAGCACGGCCGTAAGTTGTGGTCAAACGATGCCAGGGTATGTCACTGACTTTCACATTTTCTATATATTGTTTCGTCACAGTATCCATTAAATTTACACCTTTATAGTAACGCATTCTCCCGAAGATTATTTCTGAATAACCTCTTTCACCAATTCATAAGTATCTATCAGGTGAAGTCTACCTATTCTTGGCTCATCTGTAATCTCCTCATAGATATCTTCCAACGTGCCTCTTGGTGCTAGTGTCCACAATTTACACGGATATAGTTCAACAGCCCCAATGATTTCTAAATGGTCTAGCAATAGGCCTAGGTCTTTATGATTAAACCAACAGTCGGTATCGATACCGAAATTAGTATTGTCTTTGCGGCAGGCGATTTTACTATTTAAAAACTGCTCCATTGTAGGTTTTTCTTTTTGTAAAAGCCGCGTACAGGCCAAATGGTACTCGATTTTTCGCGGTGATTGATCCACGTCAGATACCAAAATAGCTCCATACTCGTTTTCAAACTTAACTGCTAACACGTCGCCCACCTTAAAATGAGGCTCTCGCTTTGTTTTAGATTTACGAACCTTAAGCGGTTTTGGATTTTCACTTTGTAGCTGTACAGCTAATCTATCTAACACCTTTTGACGCTGTTTGAGGGCCTTACTATCAATTTCTAGCCAAAACTCATGAGCGCCCTTCCCAATTATATCTAAGGCTTTCTCTTTGATATCCTGTGGCAGATGGCCTATCTTCCACAGCGAATAAGCTACAGCAGTCCAATAAACTTCTGTATAGAATTCGTCAGTACAAAAATTCTGTTCTTCGCCCAAAATTTCTGAAATAATGGTATCAATATTGATACCATCTCTATAGCGCTCAACAATTAAATTATAAATATCATGGCCATCATCACTATCTATGATTTTTACTCCATCAATAGCCATATAATTCTCCTTTTAAACAATACGTCTAGAAAAATAGATTTTGTGATTCTGTAACGGTTCCATCATCTTCATGGAAATAACAAATATATAAAGGATCTCGATGTGCCGCATCATAGAACTTTTGCAATTCAGCAGCCACATTTGCTTCTAAAGCCATGCCTAGCGCATGAACAACGGTTTCCCATACATCCATTTCTGTATAAGACGCGATTTCATCATGACGATCATTGGCATAGGCTTCGAGAGTAGATATGTCCGTATATTGGCTGGCGTCACAATAATCATGCCAACAAATGCTATACACCAATAAATGGATTAAATCATCTACGCTTTCAGCTATGCGACCACATTCTCCTTCGCTACTCATATATCCGATAGAGCCATCCTCTAATTGATGATATTCGCCACCGGCACCATCACGAGCAAAGGCTTTGCCGGGTAAAGAGAATGTGCATCGTCCTTCAGCAGTATCACGTTCTTCCAACCCGTCTAATAGGCAGAAATCAAACAGCATATCAAAATCTGCTGCCAAGTTAGAATCTTCACACAATAGTTTTAAATAATCCATATTCTTCCCTCTTATTGATTCTCTTATCTCTCTATTTCATCTATTATTTTCTCGTAATTCTAATAATGCAGAAACTTCATCCATGTCGAGATTAAACATGTTACTTTCAAGATTGATAGGCTCGAAATAGTAACGAACTGTATCTGCACCAAATTCATCTTCTAAATTGGTCCATTCTGCCTCTGAAAGCACGGTAAAGCCGAGCGTATCATTTCCAAGGCTTTCAGCAAACCAACGCACCTCATAGTCAGGCTTAATAAAGTCATTGAAATATTTGATGGTCACATCTCGATCTTGCTCATCACCGTAAGGAATTTGCAGCTCTTTATCGCCTTTTTGTAACACAATATCATCACCATAAGCCTTGCCATTACTAACCGTTTTAATATCGATAGGCTCAGCCATCATATCATTAAAATAGCGCACTACATCTTCGTCATACTCGCGCCAATCAATCCAGATGATAGCTTCGGAATCGTATAAATCAGTTAGATCAATATCATTGACAAAAAAGCTTCTTAATTCTTTATACAGATTTTCCATCGTCTCTCTCCGCTAGTTCATCATCCTGCAATATCCGCCTGAACAGGGTTCCCATCCGCATCAATATTAGCTATGATGCAGTGTCCCCAGAAAATATCATCATCGTCATAATAAACCTCTATGGTGCCATCATTGCGGAAGGCCAATTCGCCCATAGTAATACGCTTGGCAAATACGTCCGCCGTAATCGGATCTTGGTCGTCGTTGTCTAGCCAATAATTAGCAAGATCTAGCAATGTTTCACTAATATATGCACTAATTCGTAGTTCAAATTCTTTGAAATTATCGATTGCATTGAAAGCAGCCAATGCTACGGTACAGCTTTCATCAGACCCCTCATCTACATCAAGGGTGAATGCATAATCATCAATTCTCGCTGTGTAATATTGATACTCTCGATTTAACAGGAAGTCACCCCTGTCAGTGTGAAGGTATTTAGGGGTTTTCAAATACGCCGACAACGCCTCTAACTCGCTATGTTTAGCGTGCTCCTCTAACACCTCGAGCACATAATAACGATTATTCCAAGAAGGACGCATATAGCCCAAGTCCTCTAATGGTTTTGCTTTCTTAACTAACAGTTTATAGACACCGTGCGGCTCAAAAGAATAACCCCATCTATCATCAAGGCCCTCAATAATCCACGTCAAAATGCCTTCGCTACGGTCAAGCACGCCAGTTCGAGTATCTAGGATAGCATCGGTGGACACTAATGGTCTATGGTACTTCTCTAAATAAGGACTCGCCCCATTCGCATCACTGCGCGGCAATGCATAAATCTCAAACACTTCCGGCTCAAACTCGGCTTCATATTCTGGTAGACGTACAATACTCATAATACTCTCTCCTATTCATCACATTTATACAGTGCAAACTGTTTACAGTTAAGAATTACGACCTATTATAGATACTGCCACATTATAATCGTGCCACTACATTATAATTTTCGTTACATCACAAACGTTCAGCTACATCGATTCTATGTAATAATTCTTTCGCTAGTTCTTGGGCTCTTTTAAATTCCTCACTTGAAAGTACCATGAGCAGCAAACTATCTGTACCGATGTCCATACCTACTAACTTATGGTTTTTCCACGTGGAATTAAAATGTGCGCACCAGTCCCCAATACATTGACTGTCATCAAATGCGGCTGTATCAATAGATACATCGCCAGTTAAATTTTCACCAGTAGATAAATTTTTATTATGGATTAACTTCTGCACATGATAAAGAAAATCCTCTAATTCAATTTTTAAAGATAGCTCTACAGCACGTCCAGTAGATAACAATTTCTCATAGAGATTCCACCAGCTATCTTCTAGTTCTTCCATGGAGTGTAACTTTACCTTGGACATGAATGATTTGGCTTGTTTAGCATCGCCTAGCAACAACGTTGCTAACTCTGTAAATGTAGATCGCATCTGATCGATATCTTGATACGCTACTTCTACACACAAACTACAATCAGGTACTCTGCGTTTTTTCACAAAAGCCCGCATCATCTTCACTGCATCAGGATAACTTACATCAGCCATACGATAGGTCTTACCATCTATATCTAAGAATAAATCTACTGCATCCTGCTTTTTACCTACACGTGCTTTCATGGCTGTACATCCATCGATGGCATGAGGTGGGTATAATTCAACATACATGAAATATCCATCATGCATAGCCTTTAATGTATTATCTATTCCTACTATATTAAAACCGTTCCAATTGTAATCAGGGCACTTCATATGCCATTCTTCGTAATTATCAAATAGTTTTTCTTGGATCCAATTGTAAAAGCTCATATATACTCTCCACTATATACTACAACTTATATGTAATACATATCTTAATTAATGTCTTAATATGTATCTTAATTATAGCATTATTAAGGAATACTTATAATAAAAGCACCGCACTTTTACATTTAAAAGAAATACATATTATAAAGACACTGTACTTTCATATTTAATAGAAAAAAAATACCCCTACAAGATACGTCTTGTAAGGGTATTAATCACACTATTTGGATTCTTATTTAGGTTCTAATTTATTTAGATTCTAATTTAGCTGCTAATTCATTATATTTTTGTGCTAATTCATTATACTTTTCAGATAGGTCTTTCATATCTTTCTTGAGTTGTGCCGCATCTTCAGTAGTTACCTCTTCAGAGCTTTTACCAAATTTGAAATTAGCACCTAAGCTGATAGTGTTACGACCATTACCAACGGTAGTAGCAGCATTAAACATTGTATTTTTATTAGGGCGGTAGAAGGCACCTAAAGCTGCTGCATTAGCATTTTTATAATTACCAAAGCCAACAGAGTAGGACCATTTATCATGTTTATCAAAATCTAATGGATGCAAGCCAGCTAGTGCTGCAGAAGCCGCCGCTACGCTAGATACTTGTTGATCCGTATACGCTTTAGCTTCATTCAAGCTATTCGCGCCACCATTAATAATACGATTATTTAACGTATTAATATCACCTTCTATGGTAGTGATACGGTTTTCATGATTATCTACTACATCTTTAATAGCATGTAATTGAGAGCCATTGACTACATCAGTAGAGGTTGCAGATACGCGACCTGCCGCTACATTTGTAATAGTACGTTCTGCACCACTATCACCAATACTCAATGTACCAACAGCTGTTCCACCTGCAAAACTATATGTTCTGCCGCCGATAACACCGGAACTAGTAGATACAGCTGTGTCAGTAACAGACTTAGCACCAAGTGCAATGCTGTTAGCTGTTGCAGCCATCGCATTTGTACCGATAGCGATGCCGTTTTCTTTTGTTGTAGTTGCGCTATGACCGATTGCTAAGGAGTCCTTTTCTGCTGCCTTAGCTAATGTGCCAGCAGCAAAGGCACTTTTACCAGCACTAGTAGAATAGTTACCTAATGCTACAGCATCCTCATTAGAAGCTGCAGTTTTAAAGCCTAATGCTGTAGAATACGCACCGCTAGCATTTGCATAAGATCCCACTGCAGTTGTATTCATAGCAGTTGCTTCCGAATTGAAACCAAATGCAGAGGACTGATTACCAGAACCTGTGGAACTATAACCTACTGCTGTAGCGTAATCATTTTTTGCTTTTGCATTATAGCCAATCGCTGTACCCATAATGTTATTGGCCTTTGCATTATTACCGATAGCCACAGTATTTTGAGCAGTTGCTTCTGCTTTACGACCAATCGCATACGCATCATCGTACGTTGCTTTAGCACTATCACCAAAGGCGATGGAATTATTACCTTGAACCTTAGCACCAGTACCACCTACTAAAGCATTATTTCCTTTAATGGTATTATTCTTACCTAAAGCCACAGAGTCATGTCCGTCAATACTATTATATGAACCAACTAATAAAGAGTTAATCGCATTGTCATTATTGGCATGGCCAAAGCCACCTACGATATTATTAGTACCACCAACAGTATTGCTAGTACCTACTACCAAGCTGTGAGTAGCAGAGTTTGTATTATACCAACCTGCTACGATACTGCCCGGACCAGATGCAGTATTATTCATACCAGAAGTGATACTATTCGAAGCAGAAGGTCGAACTGTATTGTTGTCACCACCGAGCAATATATTATTTACAGGGGAGAACATACCATTCTCAACTTTGTTATTTCCACCATAAGCAATAGAATTCTTCATGCTTAATGGCGCAGCAGTTGTAGCACTAATATCTAAATTGGATGCTGCAAACCCTGTTGTAGTTATAGTTGCAGTGATCATGGCTGTTAACAGCAATTCTTTTTTCATGTGTTTTCCCCCTTTTAAGACAACACAAACAATAAATCTAAAAAAAGATTCAAAGCTATCTAATGGAACCTGAATCTTATTGTACCTCTCTATACACTATTCATTATCAAAATATGAATAAAATATGAATATTACCCTAATATTATAATTCTAGCTCATAAGAATTGCAAGATAATACAAAAAAGAAGGCATACGGCTTATAAAAGCTGTATGCCTTCTTTTCTATACTGGTGCGCCTAGAGGGAATCGAACCCCCAACCTACAGTTTAGGAAACTGACGCTCTCTCCGGTTGAGCTATAGACGCATGTATACTTTATTATATCGTTTTTAATAAAGTATACGCAAGGCGTCCTTATTGTTGTAGGTATTGGTTATTTACTTGTTTTTGTTCTTCTGGGCTGAGGTTTTGGTAGTCTTTAGCTAATGCACTTACCCAAGATCCGTAAGCAGGGTTTGGGAATACCACAAAGGTAGTACCAAAGTCTTCTTTATGAGCATCGATGATGTCATTTCTTTCAGCGAGTGTCTTGCCTTTTGTGCCGATTGGGAAATCACCAGCATTATCGCCCATAAATAGAACAATAGCATATTTTTTAGCAATCATATCAAAGCGAGGTTGTTTGTCAGAATCTTTTTCGAATAGTAGTACATGGTCTTTATCGACGGATGGGAAGCCTAGTTCTTTAAAGTTCTGTATCGTTACGTCAAGGTTTACTGGGGCGTAACGGTTTGATACGTAGAAGATTTCTACACCTTGTTTATGTACTTCATTTAAAAATTCGACCGCACCTGGCATAGCACGAGATTCGCCTTTATGGACCGCTGCTCGCCACCAAGGACCATCGAATCGACCATTACCATTAGCGATGCTTTCACCCATCAGTTTTGTATTGTCTACTACTGTTTCATCTGCATCAAGAACGATAGCTAAAGGCTTTCTCTGATGAGAAGGATCAGCAACAGCCATTTTAACAATATTCAGCGCCACATTATACCCCTGATAAGCTAACGCTCTGTACTCAGCAGAGGTGCGCATCCATAACAGTCCCATCGTCTCAGTATCAGCTTGGTACTGCTGCTTTTGCTTGAGTGCTGCTTGTTCCGCCTGAGTCGTAACAGTAGTAGGAACTATGCTACTTGCTTTCACCGTCGTCGGAGAGTCCGCCTGTACTACAGAACCTACGCAAAGGCTGCTACCAAGACAGGCCACCGCTACATACCATGCCAAACTACTACGTTTCATAATTGCCTCCTAACCACATTTGCTCTCTGTATAATTAGCTTATCTAGTATTCTTAAATATCCCCACATTCTGCAAGACCTTTTCTTTTACCTCATTCAAAGGATCTATTGTCGTGAACAGTTCAGGTTTCCAATCTACAGGTGTTAACGTATCATTAAATGTATCAACAATTTTTCCATTAAACATATTATTAATAGTTGTAAGTTGTTTTCCTCCAAATACTTTCACAAATGATGTATAGTCTTTACCTACTATGTCCGCTACATTGCTTTCAGCATAGATTTGAGAGTTTTTGCCGACGCCTAAGGAGTAAGCATACGCATATTCACCATTGGTAGTATCTGACACAAAATAATTGTTATACATATGAACCTGTCCATATCGTACTCTAGGTACGCGTTGCACTACATTATGGAAATAGTTATGATGCAAGGTGACATGTAATTTTCCTTCATCAGCTACGTTTGAATCACTGTTGCCTATCAACATGGTTTTATTGTGATTTTCAAATGTTGAATAGGATATAGTTATATAGTCCGCTTGATTGGTAATATCCAGTGATCCATCCCTATGCTCGTATTTACGGCCAAAGTATGTTTCTACCGTTTCAGGAGCATCTTGGAACGAACAATGATCAATCCAAATGTGCGTACCACCTTTTATGGAAAGACTATCATACTGAGAATTCCAATTGCCCTCTGGACCATCCTTAGGGTCCCAAGCAGGAAAATAGTCATAAGGCGATTCAAATTGTACATTTCTTATGATGATATTATCCGCATCGAGGACCAAATCTACACCCTTTAATTTTGCATTATCCATGCCAATGATACTTGTATTAGCCGGTACATGAATGGTAATAGACTGACTTTGATTCTTTTGTGACGCCTTGCGCTTTTCTTCCTGCTCATCTTTCAAACCCTTAGGCGCTGTGCTATGTGGCTTATGAGTTTCTAAATATTGTTGAAAGTCATAACCATCGGCCATGTAATCTTTCATCGTCAGCGATTTGCCAGTATCATCGGTGTCAAAATCTATAGTGCCATAAACCAGCACAATCTTAGAGTCCGTATTTTTTCTATTCTTAAGAGCAGCTACAAATTCTTTTTTATTCGTCACTTTAAATACATTCTGCTCTGTAGCATTAGCGCCACCAGTAGTGCCATTACCTACGGAGGCAAATCCGTCCTGTTTTGGTAACACTTCACGCATAAAGGTAGGGCGTTCAGCAGAACTGTGTAAAAAGTTCACCATTATAGCAATGATTAATGCTATAAGAAATCCAATGGGTATCATTATCTTTTTCATACATTTCATTCCTTACTGTCTAGTACGTTGCAGCATATTATAGTAGTATTCTCACAAAAACGATAACCACAATAAGAGAACCCCTTCATAGCACCAACATGGCTACGAAGGGGTTTCATTTTAATTATGCTGGACGGCTCCAGTCGACTTGTACGTCGATAGCTTCCCACATGCGTGTTAAAGCTAATTTTAAGTTGTCCAAAGATTCTAATGGTTTTACATTCAACCGTTCATATGTATCAAGACCTGTAGCATGCTCGATGGCATGTTCGTCGTTTAAGTAAGCGATAACCTTATCAGCCCACTCTTGTTCAGGTAAATCTACGGACACTGTTTTTGTTTCTGTGTCATAGGACAAGAAACCATTGCTGTTGATGCCATAATGGATGGCTACACGAAATAAACTCATATCTATACCTCTCTTGCGGTAATTTTTAAACACTATATTCATATTGTAACATGAATAAATATATTAGCGAAAGTATTCAATATAAACTTTATGAGTCTATTGTATCGAGTTATATATCTTCGTTAATGTCGCCTACATCACCATTCTTATATAGGTCAAGGTCCCTATTCAATTTAGTAGATTCCACATCCTCATGAGTAGATTGTGCATCTACTGCGGCCTTTAGTTCCGATCGTTTTCTACGCGTTCCATTGTCTCCGTGAAAGCGCTGCCATAATGCACCACTCATAACGGCCGTTTCACCAAATTTAGACTCTAATGAATCTAATACTCCAGCCAGTTTATTTTCAGTCTCATTTTTAGGTGATTCGAAAAGACTATCTTGCATAGGCACCTCTTCATCAAGACCACTCACGGTAAGACCTAATAAACGGATAGGACCCGGAGGATCCATAAAGGCAATCTCACTAGAACCACCATAGTTTGAACTACTATAGTTTGAATTAATAGATTTTAAATTTGTAGATTTAACCTTCGTAGTAGCTCCTAACACTTCAATGTCTTTCTTTGTGCCGTTCAGTTTTTTACTGGTCTTATCTTGCATGAGTTTATTCCACAAGAGCAATGCGGTTTCAAAAAACACATGCTCATGGTCTGATGGCATGTCTAACCGCTTTTGCCGAGATACGGTGGTGAAATCATCGTACCGAACCTTAATGGACACCGTGTGCCCTAAGAGATTTCGTTTTCTCAATCGTTTTGATAAGCGGTTCGCAAAGTATCTAAACTCGAGTTCAATGGCACTGCCATCTGTTAAATCTTCTTCGTAGGTTTCCTCAGCTCCGATAGACTGTATTTTACGATCTGTTTCCACCGGTCTATCGTCAATGCCGTTCGCCAGTTCCCATATGCGCCGCGCCTGGTTGCCTACGAGGGGAATTAAACTGCTTTCATCAGGTAACGCTTGAATATGACGCATCAAGTGAAAGCCCCCTGTTTTCAAGATTTTCTCCGTACGGGGACCTACGCCCCAAATGCGTTTAATCGGTAATGGAGCTAAAATCTCTTTCTCACGGCCATAAGGTATGACTACAAGACCGTCGGGCTTATCTAAATCGGATGCTAATTTGGCAAGGAATTTATTCGGTGCTAGTCCTGCAGAGATAATAAGACCAGTTTCCTCAAATACTCGGTCTTTAATGGCTCTGCCCAGTGCTTTCGGTCCACTATACATGGTAGACATGCCACTCACCTCGAGAAAGGCTTCGTCGATAGATAGAGGCTCAATGTGAGGAGTAAATTCTTTCATAATAGAAAAAATCTGCTGGGATACCTCTTTATAACGGTCCATCCGAGGATATACGTAGATACCATCGGGACAGAGTTTCTTAGCCCGTGAAATAGGCATGGCGGAATGAACACCATATTTGCGCGCCTCATAGGAACAGGTAGCAACGACGCCACGTGAAGAAAGACCACCCACGATTACGGGGTGGCCTTTATATTCTGAATGATCCAATTGTTCGATGGACGCGAAAAATGCATCCATATCAACATGCATAATCCAACGTCTCATTGTTACGCTTCTTTTTC
>OGJT01000458.1_pt1 | contig 21282 bp, 29 predicted proteins | sample 1572331 | NCBI WGS metagenome assembly OGJT01 (sample SAMEA2582094, study PRJEB24529) | metagenome | biome: Human gut stool | place: China | collected 2011
CGCCAGAGACCGAGGGTTAGATCATGCCTAGCATTCACCTTCCGGCCGCCCGCTAAATATCTCCTTTTGGGTTGTTAATAAAACATCCAATAAGTTGACTGTGCGTGAAAAAGAAAGTTTTGTGTGATGGCGTTGAAGATCGCACCGTTAAGCTCTTATGTGGGATGGTGCAGAGCTCGACGACTACCGATAAAACGCAACCGCCGCAAACAGACAAGAAAAAGCCCCAACTGATAACAGTTGGGGCTTCAGTATTGTGATTGGTGGAGCAATAGCACCCTGAACCCAAAACCTTCTCGCTCAACCGGTAGTGGCTGATAACAACTCGTGAGGGCTATTGCGGGTTAAGCATTTAGCGATGTCTAGGGCCAGACTGGACGTCTGAACGCAAGCCGCTGATACTGTACATAACCACAGTATCAGCGGAGGATACCCATGTCGCTGGCAAGGAACGCCACGGCGAGTCAATCGCCCACTCAAACAAACGGTTACGAACGCCACCAACCCGACCAGACGCTGCTCTACCAGCTGGTTGAGCAGCACTACCCAGCCTTCAAAGCCTCACTCGAAGCCCAAGGTCAACACCTGCCTCGCTACATCCAACAAGAATTCAACGACCTCCTCCAATGTGGCCGTCTGGAGTATGGTTTCATGCGGGTTCGCTGCGAGGATTGTCATCACGAGCGTCTGGTCGCCTTCAGCTGTAAACGACGCGGCTTTTGCCCTAGCTGCGGTGCCCGCCGGATGGCCGAGAGTGCGGCGCTGCTGATAGACGAAGTCTTCCCCAAGGAGCCCATTCGCCAGTGGGTGCTCAGCTTTCCTTTCCAGCTACGCTTTTTGCTGGCTCGCCATCCCCAGCTGATGGGCCAGGTCTTGAGTATCGTCTATCGTACACTCTCAACTCATCTGATCAAAAAAGCCGGTTACACCAAAGCCTCTGCACAAACTGGCTCAGTGACTCTTATCCAACGCTTTGGCTCCGCGCTAAATCTCAATGTCCACTACCACATGCTGTTTCTCGATGGTGTCTATGCCGAAGATGACTATGGCAAGCAACGCTTCCATCGTGTCAAGGCACCCACTTACGATGAGCTGAATACGCTCGCTCACACCCTCAGCCATCGCATCGCTCGCTGCATGGAAAAGCGTGGGATTTTGGAGCGTGATGCCGAGAATACGTGGTTGACACTGGAAGAGGGCGAAGACGATACGCTGACTCAATTACATGGTGCTTCGGTTACGTATCGCATTGCCGTCGGCCCCCAGCAAGGGCGCAAAGTCTTCACCCTGCAAACCTTGCCAGGGCGTGAGGATAAAGCCGACTCAAGCAGTCGAGTAGCCAACCATGCTGGTTTCTCGCTACACGCCGGTGTGATGGCCGAAGCGCATCAGCGGGATAAGCTTGAGCGCTTGTGTCGCTACATTAGTCGGCCAGCGGTTTCAGAAAAACGTCTGGCATTAACCGCCAATGGGCAGGTGCGTTACGAGCTCAAAACTCCGTACCGCAATGGCACCACCCATGTGATCTTCGAGCCGCTGGACTTCATCGCCAAACTCGCTGCGTTGGTACCTAAGCCGCGAGTCAACCTCACACGCTTCCACGGCGTCTTTGCACCGAACAGCAAACACCGAGTTCAAGTAACACCCGCCAAGCGGGGCAAGAAGCCCGACAAATCGGAAGGTCTCGATACTAACTGGCGTGACAAGAGTCCTGCAGAGCGCCACCGCGCCATGACCTGGATGCAACGCCTCAAGCGAGTCTTCAATATTGATATTGAAGTCTGCGAACACTGCGGCGGTCACGTCAAAGTGATTGCCAGCATCGAAGATCCGAAGGTCATTGAGCAGATTCTCAAGCATCTGAAACAGAAAACAGCCAAGGCGAATGCCGCCAAGCAGCGTGAGCTGCCACCAGAACGAGCGCCGCCACTGACTCCCAGCCTGTTCGATCCATCACAGAGTCGTCTCTTTGACTGACGACCCCAAATCCAACACTGCTCAACACTGCCAACTTTTAAACGGGGCGGTGGGGCAGTTTGTATCTCTCGAGCTATCAGGCTAGAGATTTTACCGCCAAATCGAACCTTATTAGAGCGGTTTAGGCTGGACCGGCAGTTAAAATTGGGGCTTGAGCGGTAAACGAGTGAGGGAATTTCAGGTAAGATACTTCGGATGAGGAGCAAAAAGGTGGTTTATACTTCCTATACCCCATAAAGGAGGCATCCGGTTGCGTTAAGCGGAATTCAACGGTGTTGTTGTCCAGTTTGCGCACGCTTTGGACGTTATCGGCAAACTGCAGGCTGTCGAAGTAGGGGAAACTGCTGCCGTTCACATTGTGCCACGGATGGTGGCGATCAAAGATGCGCTCGAAGGTAAACACCACATCGTCTGCATTCAGTTTGCGGGTGGGGGTGAACCAGGCCGTCTTCTGAAACTGAACGTCACGACGCAGATGGAAGCGGTAGGTTGCGCCGTTATCCAGCACCTCCCAGCTTTCAGCAAGCTCAGGCACCAGCCGATAGGTGTAGGGATCTACATCAAGCAGTCGGTCATACAATTGGGCCGCTAACGTATCGACGATGAGACCGCTGCTCGTTTTTTGTGGGTTGAACGTATTGACTTGCCCGCTGACGCAATAGACAAACCCACTGTCACGGATATCAGCGTGCGGAGCTTGCTCAGGCGCAGCAGCAGCCTGACCACTCAGAAATCCAGCCATCACGATCAGAGATGATAAAACCAGGCGCATAATTTTAATGGATTATATAAAGAGGCTATCTTACTAATACTTAATGACATTTGCCATTACCGTTTGTTTTTGGGAGTAACAGGCTCGATAAGCGCGAGTTCAACACCGCGACATGGTCAAAATTCATACCTGCTATCCACTTTGAATCTACTCTGTTAACTATCTTAGCATTTTCATGGCCCATCTGACTTGCTATAAACGTGGGGGCGTACCTGTCGTTGTTTACTGATTGATATCAGTGTGTGCTCGGAAGATGGAGTATGGCATCGATAACGAAGTGTGGAGCGAGCATTTAGAGTGTCACTATCAATGCTGAACTATAATCATTCAGGAAGCAGTACACGTTATGTGAGTTGTAATAGCTAAAGTATCTATAATTATTTCAATATGTTAATTCCATTTTTTCTTCATGGCATCTTAATCTTCTCACCCATTTATGGTGATGATTTCCATTGGTTATTAAATGCATTTTGGCTTTGATCCTGGTTATGAACGGTTTTCTGTTGCCATTTAACTTCTAATGGAATGAATTGTATGAATAAATTACTGAGCCTTGTTGTTTCACTTGCCCTATTGCCTGGAGCCGTTTTTGCAGCGTCGACTCCAGACTGTGTGAAGGTGAATAAAGCGCAAATCGAAGCGCTATTTGATAAGTGGAACGAGTCATTGAAAACAGGTAACGCGCAGACGGTATCTGAAAATTATCTTAGCGATGCGGTATTGTTGCCTACTGTATCCAATAAAGCGCGTTTAACGGACGCTGAACGTGTTGATTATTTCGAGCATTTTCTTGCGAAAAAGCCGACCGGGAAAATTGACATGCGTACCATTCGCCTGGGGTGTAATAAGGCGATAGACACCGGTACCTACACATTTACCTTCGCGGACAAATCAACGGTTTCAGCCCGCTACACATTCACTTATGCATGGGACGGTAAAGAGTGGAAAATTTCCACACACCACTCTTCAGCGATGCCTGAAGGGTAAAAAGCTGTGCAGGGGGCGGAATATTCACCGCTCCCTGAAGACTAGCCAATAATCGCGATGCCAAGACGTTCCATGAGCAACGATGCCTGGTAGTTGTCCAACTTAACGCCTTGTAAATCAACGCGCCGAATATCTAAGTCACCCAACTCCGAATTGGTCAGATCGCAATGTGTGAAGTTTGCTGCTCGCCAGTCGAAAGTCGAAAACTCGCCGCCGGAGAGATCTGAACCACTGAACGTCGCGCCCAGTACCTGGGCCCCCATCCAACGGTTTTCCCACAGCTCACACTTTTCCAACACGACTTTCGAAAAATTGGCGTAGCTTAGATTTGTGTTAGTGATATATGCACTGCAAAACCAGGTGCGAGTAGTGATCATATTCATAAAACTTGCGCCGCGAAAATCTGCGCCTTGCGCACGACAGTGGCAAATTTCAATGCCAAGCGCACTGGCATTGCGAAAATCCGCCATGGATAAATCACAGCTTTTAAAAATGGCATCTTTCAGCATCGCACGACTAAAATTGCACCCTTTCTGGCTTTCACGATCATAGAACTGACAGCCGATAAATTCAGTGCCGCTCAGGTCGGCACCTGAAAAATCACAGTTAAAAAATGTACTATTTTCAATTTTCTCACCGGTGAAGCGGTTTCTGTTAATTTTTTCGCCAACGAGTGCCAGAGCCATATTTTGTGCCTGTTTTTTTATACAGTAATGGCGTCATGGTAAACCCTGATGAGGTTATGCGTCAAATCCGCCAATATAACATCTGCAAATGTGCGTTAAATCTGGTGTTTTTTCAGCAAAGCGCGAAGCTGATGGTAAGTCAGACCCAGTAATTCAGCGGCTTTTTTCTGGTTAAATTTTGCCTGCTGTAAGCTGGTTTGTAGAAAGTCTTTCTCTTGCTGCTGCTGGAATTCACGCAGATCCAGCGGTAACCCTACAGACATCGGTTTAGTTTCCGGCGCCTGCGGCTGCGTCTGGTTCTGAAATCCATCCCTGTCGGTGTTGCTTATGCAGTCTGGTCGGGACTCGGCGTCGTCATAATTACAGCCATTGCCTGGTTGCTTCATGGGCAAAAGCTTGATGCGTGGGGCTTTGTAGGTATGGGGCTCATAATTGCTGCCTTTTTGCTCGCCCGATCCCCATCGTGGAAGTCGCTGCGGAGGCCGACGCCATGGTGACGGTGTTCGGCATTCTGAATCTCACCGAGGACTCCTTCTTCGATGAGAGCCGGCGGCTAGACCCCGCCGGCGCTGTCACCGCGGCGATCGAAATGCTGCGAGTCGGATCAGACGTCGTGGATGTCGGACCGGCCGCCAGCCATCCGGACGCGAGGCCTGTATCGCCGGCCGATGAGATCAGACGTATTGCGCCGCTCTTAGACGCCCTGTCCGATCAGATGCACCGTGTTTCAATCGACAGCTTCCAACCGGAAACCCAGCGCTATGCGCTCAAGCGCGGCGTGGGCTACCTGAACGATATCCAAGGATTTCCTGACCCTGCGCTCTATCCCGATATTGCTGAGGCGGACTGCAGGCTGGTGGTTATGCACTCAGCGCAGCGGGATGGCATCGCCACCCGCACCGGTCACCTTCGACCCGAAGACGCGCTCGACGAGATTGTGCGGTTCTTCGAGGCGCGGGTTTCCGCCTTGCGACGGAGCGGGGTCGCTGCCGACCGGCTCATCCTCGATCCGGGGATGGGATTTTTCTTGAGCCCCGCACCGGAAACATCGCTGCACGTGCTGTCGAACCTTCAAAAGCTGAAGTCGGCGTTGGGGCTTCCGCTATTGGTCTCGGTGTCGCGGAAATCCTTCTTGGGCGCCACCGTTGGCCTTCCTGTAAAGGATCTGGGTCCAGCGAGCCTTGCGGCGGAACTTCACGCGATCGGCAATGGCGCTGACTACGTCCGCACCCACGCGCCTGGAGATCTGCGAAGCGCAATCACCTTCTCGGAAACCCTCGCGAAATTTCGCAGTCGCGACGCCAGAGACCGAGGGTTAGATCATGCCTAGCATTCACCTTCCGGCCGCCCGCTAGCGGACCCTGGTCAGGTTCCGCGAAGGTGGGCGCAGACATGCTGGGCTCGTCAGGATCAAACTGCACTATGAGGCGGCGGTTCATACCGCGCCAGGGGAGCGAATGGACAGCGAGGAGCCTCCGAACGTTCGGGTCGCCTGCTCGGGTGATATCGACGAGGTTGTGCGGCTGATGCACGACGCTGCGGCGTGGATGTCCGCCAAGGGAACGCCCGCCTGGGACGTCGCGCGGATCGACCGGACATTCGCGGAGACCTTCGTCCTGAGATCCGAGCTCCTAGTCGCGAGTTGCAGCGACGGCATCGTCGGCTGTTGCACCTTGTCGGCCGAGGATCCCGAGTTCTGGCCCGACGCCCTCAAGGGGGAGGCCGCATATCTGCACAAGCTCGCGGTGCGACGGACACATGCGGGCCGGGGTGTCAGCTCCGCGCTGATCGAGGCTTGCCGCCATGCCGCGCGAACGCAGGGGTGCGCCAAGCTGCGGCTCGACTGCCACCCGAACCTGCGTGGCCTATACGAGCGGCTCGGATTCACCCACGTCGACACTTTCAATCCCGGCTGGGATCCAACCTTCATCGCAGAACGCCTAGAACTCGAAATCTAACGTCCGTTCGGGCATCGAGGTCCATGTCGGGGTGGGACGGGCCCGTGGCTTCAAGATCACTTGCAGTCCGACCGCGATGTCTTGGTTGCGCGAGAGGTTGTCGATATCCTCCACTTCCATCATCAACCCTGGATAATGCCGCCGCCGTCATCGCCGCCGACGCCCGTGCCGGGCTTTTCGGGCCTGTCAGGCTTGCTCGGCCTTCAGCCTGCCTGGGCGAGATCTCCGGCGGACGGATTAACGGCGGAGCTTCGCCGCCTTTCGTGCGTGTGAAGGCCGAAGATAGTTCTCTCAAAAACATCCGTTTATGAGAGATACCAAATGTCATTTTCAGAAGACGACTGCACCAGTTGATTGGGCGTAATGGCTGTTGTGCAGCCAGCTCCTGACAGTTCAATATCAGAAGTGATCTGCACCAATCTCGACTATGCTCAATACTCGTGTGGGCTCTGTTGCAAAAATCGTGAAGCTTGAGCATGCTTGGCGGAGATTGGACGGACGGAACGATGACGGATTTCAAGTGGCGCCATTTCCAGGGTGATGTGATCCTGTGGGCGGTGCGCTGGTATTGTCGCTATCCGATCAGCTATCGCGACCTTGAGGAAATGCTGGCGGAACGCGGCATTTCGGTCGACCATACGACGATCTATCGCTGGGTCCAGTGCTACGCCCCGGAGATGGAGAAGCGGCTGCGCTGGTTCTGGCGGCGTGGCTTTGATCCGAGCTGGCGCCTGGATGAAACCTACGTCAAGGTGCGGGGCAAGTGGACCTACCTGTACCGGGCAGTCGACAAGCGGGGCGACACGATCGATTTCTACCTGTCGCCGACCCGCAGCGCCAAGGCAGCGAAGCGGTTCCTGGGCAAGGCCCTGCGAGGCCTGAAGCACTGGGAAAAGCCTGCCACGCTCAATACCGACAAAGCGCCGAGCTATGGTGCAGCGATCACCGAATTGAAGCGCGAAGGAAAGCTGGACCGGGAGACGGCCCACCGGCAGGTGAAGTATCTCAATAACGTGATCGAGGCCGATCACGGAAAGCTCAAGATACTGATCAAGCCGGTGCGCGGTTTCAAATCGATCCCCACGGCCTATGCCACGATCAAGGGATTCGAAGTCATGCGAGCCCTGCGCAAAGGACAGGCTCGCCCCTGGTGCCTGCAGCCCGGCATCAGGGGCGAGGTGCGCCTTGTGGAGAGAGCTTTTGGCATTGGGCCCTCGGCGCTGACGGAGGCCATGGGCATGCTCAACCACCATTTCGCAGCAGCCGCCTGATCGGCGCAGAGCGACAGCCTACCTCTGACTGCCGCCAATCTTTGCAACAGAGCCTCCGTCGCCATGCTCACCTCGCTTTGGTGCACACGAGTATTGAGCATAGTCGAGATTGGTGCAGATCACTTCTGATATTGAACTGTCAGGAGCTGGCTGCACAACAGCCATTACGCCCAATCAACTGGTGCAGTCGTCTTCTGAAAATGACACTGTTTGTATATAATCATGAAAAAATGGTGAGTAGAGTTTCAGGGTAACAGGGGATGCTTATGTCGGTTTTCCACAACTGGCTACTTGAGATCGCATGTGAGAATTACTTCGTCTACATCAAACGCCTTTCCGCCAACGATACCGGCGCAACAGGTGGTCACCAGGTAGGGCTTTATATCCCTTCAGGTATCGTTGAAAAACTCTTTCCGTCTATCAACCATACCCGTGAACTGAACCCTTCGGTTTTTCTCACCGCACATGTGTCATCGCATGATTGCCCTGACAGCGAAGCCAGGGCAATTTATTATAACAGCCGTCATTTTGGTAAAACCCGGAATGAAAAAAGGATTACCCGCTGGGGTAGAGGCAGCCCACTTCAGGATCCTGAAAATACAGGGGCTCTGACGCTCCTGGCTTTCAAGCTTGATGAGCAAGGGGGGGACTGTAAGGAAGTAAATATTTGGGTATGCGCCAGCACTGATGAAGAGGACGTCATTGAGACCGCTATTGGTGAAGTTATACCCGGAGCGCTTATATCCGGCCCCGCAGGACAGATTCTAGGCGGACTATCTCTACAGCAAGCGCCAGTAAATCATAAATATATTCTACCTGAAGACTGGCACCTGCGCTTTCCGTCGGGAAGTGAAATTATTCAGTATGCAGCCAGCCATTATGTGAAAAATTCCCTTGATCCGGATGAGCAACTTCTTGACCGCCGGCGCGTGGAGTACGACATATTTCTATTGGTTGAGGAACTGCATGTTCTGGATATCATCCGGAAAGGATTTGGCTCTGTGGATGAATTTATTGCGCTGGCCAATTCTGTCAGCAATCGCCGTAAATCCAGAGCCGGGAAGTCGCTGGAACTGCACCTGGAGCATCTATTCATTGAGCACGGCCTGCGACACTTTGCGACGCAGGCCATCACAGAAGGTAATAAAAAACCCGATTTCCTTTTCCCTTCCGCAGGGGCTTACCACGATACTGAGTTTCCCGTAGAAAATCTGCGCATGCTGGCAGTCAAGACTACCTGTAAGGATCGCTGGCGTCAGATACTGAATGAGGCCGATAAAATTCATCAGGTGCATCTGTTTACACTCCAGGAGGGAGTTTCTCTGGCTCAATATCGGGAGATGCGGGAGTCGGGTGTCAGATTGGTCGTGCCATCATCTCTGCACAAAAAATACCCGGAGGCGGTGAGAGCTGAGCTAATGACGCTAGGTGCGTTTATTGCTGAGCTGACAGGGCTTTACGCAGATATTCCATAGATTATCTCCCGGCATAAATACCGGGAGGAGCGATCAGATTCGTTCAACCTTGCACGAATCGGCATTAACCGCTTTCAGGATATAAGGTTCAAGCAGTTTGGCTACGGCTTCAAACACGGGCACCACTACGGAGTTACCGAACTGCCTGTACGACTGAGTGTCTGACACAGGAATGCGAAAAGGCCTGCCATCTACTTTTTCAAAACCCATAAGGCGCGCGCACTCTCGCGGAGTCAGCCTGCGGGGCCGATGCGCCTGATTTTCTTCGTTCGCGAAGTCTGTTTCACCTGTGGCCATATCCCAGCCACGGTCTATCAGAATTTCAGACCCGTCTTTGTGATAGCGAGCAGAAAGCGTACGGGCAATGCTTTCTTTATTTTCAGGATTAACGAGGCCAAAACCGAATCCGTTACCCTTAGCTGCGTGCTTTTTGGCGTAGTTATAGAGATACTCCCAGAGTTTCGGCGTCAGTATATATTTGCTGTCAACCACGGGTTCCAGCAGTTCGCCAAATGACGGACGCTGTTCCGGATAAAAACGACTAATATCGCGCAGGGTAAAGCCCTGGTGAATGTTCAGATCACGGCGGAAACCGACCAAAACGATACGTTCTCGGTGCTGAGGTAAAAAGTGTTTTCCGTCGATAACTTTAGGATCGTTTTTGCCCATCTCAGCTGCATCCGCAACTTCATAGCCAAGTTCGTCGAGGGTATCCATGATGACTTTAAAGGTTTTACCCTTGTCATGGCTCTTCAGGTTTTTAACGTTTTCAAGAACAAAGATGGCAGGTTTTTTTGCGCGGATAATACGCGCCACATCGAAGAAAAGCGTTCCCTGAGCCTCACATTCGAAACCATGCGCGCGCCCGAGCGAGTTTTTCTTGCTTACGCCCGCAAGGCTGAACGGTTGACAGGGGAAACCTGCTAGAAGTACATCATGATCCGGCACATGCTCATTAATGTAAGCATAGGCATCGTTTTCAGGTACTTCAGGTTTATCACTGAGCGTGACTTCCCGAATATCTAGATTGAAAGTGTGTTCCTGAGCATCGTTAAACCAGTTAGCTTTATATGTGCGCACAGCCTCTTTATTCCATTCACTGGTAAAAACGCACTGGCCACCGATGGTTTCGAAGCCCTTCCGTATACCTCCAATCCCAGCAAACAGGTCAATAAACCGGAAGGCATAGTCAGGGTGATGTGCAGGCGCTTCCGGAAGCATTTTTCGTAGAAGTTCCTCTTCGGCTAACGTCAGCGTCTTAGGTGAGCACTTACCATTAATCCAGCGATTAAGAGTCTCGCGACTCCACTCATTTTTACCAACTTTTCTAAGCAGTTCAGCCACGTACTTCTGGTCATAGATTTCCAGCACCTGCCCGAGCAGCTTTTTATCATTTTCCTGTCGCAGTTGTTCTTCCGCTTCTGCTTTCTCAAGCAGATCCTGCGCCAGTAATTCAAATTCAGACATATTGCCTCCATTGGGTCTTATGGGTGAAACTGTATCACTCATTTGACCCAGATTGAATGTTTTTATCTGGATATTTAAACAGGTTTATTGTTAGGTAACGCACGTTGGCCACGCTGGAGCGTCTTCTGGGCCTGCTGTCGGCCTTTGAGGTCGTGGTATGGATGACGGATGGCTGGCCGCTGTATGAATCCCGCCTGAAGGGAAAGCTGCACGTTATCAGCAAGCGTTACACTCAGCGCATTGAGCGACATAACCTGAATCTGAGACAACATCTGGCAAGGCTGGGACGGAAGTCACTGTCGTTCTCAAAATCGGTGGAGCTGCATGACAAGGTCATCGGGCATTATCTGAACATAAAACACTATCAGTAAGTTGGAGTCATTACCCTAAGAGATATCTTTATATCCTGTAAAGTGCCACCATCCATAACCATCCCTCATATAATTATTATTAATTTCGCCAACCTAAACAGCCTATCCATGCTTCCTGTACGTCTGCGGCATTACCAAAAAACATCGAACTACCGGTCTGGCTTACTCAAAGTCATCCCGCCCACTCCTTCGCTTGAAGAAAATTTTGTCCAGCCTGAGGACTATCCCAACCAACCCGATAATCAGCAAAGTAATAAGTATGGGGATAACTAAGTCAGACATGCTTCCTCTGCATTGTTTAAATCTTATTTAGGCGGAGCATCAGAGGACTGGCTGTCTAGCCATTCTGCAAGTTTCTTTAAAATCTGCACTCATGTTGGATCTGCCTTATGTACCTGGAGTCGCATAGCCACCCAGAATGAACCACGCCAGAAAAGCGACTGCAATGATGAACACGCTCGCCGGAAATGCTATACCAATTCTCATAAGACCGCCCTTAACTGTCACTCGCCATCACCCTTAATCCGCCGCCCCATGTACTTGGCATACAACTCATCGAGCTCTTTGAGCCGCAGAGATACGATCCGCAGTATGTTCTGTTGCTCTTCTTCGTTGGGGAGTTGGTTATAGAGTTCCAGCAACCGCTTCTCGTCCGGGCGTAAACCATCATTTGCATCGACGTCCTGACCTAAAACCCACTCAAGGCTTACGCCAAGAGCATCAGCGAGCTTTATGGCAGAGCTCTTTCCGATCGCTCCCCGCACAAACCAGTTGTTAACCGATTGCGAACTTACACCACAAATTCTCGCTATATCCGCTTTGGATATGCGCTTCATCTCAATTATTTCATTGAGCCTTTGGACCTGTGGGTTGTCGGACTGGTGCGTATTTTTTCTCATATATCACGATTTTAAACTAAATGTTTACCATCTCAACATTCATAAAGTTGACATTAAAATAAACATAATGTTTAATTCTCTCTGTAACTTTAACGGAGTGGTTTATGAACGCATTAGAAAAAGCCATACAGATCGCTGGTGACGCAACGAAGCTAGCAGAAAAACTGGACGTCTCATCTATGACTATTAGCCATTGGAAGCATCGCCATGGGGGAGCCGTTCCTCAGTCTCGGGTTTTCCAAATCTTCCGGGTAACCGGCGTTACTCCGCATGAACTTCGCCCAGACCTTTACCCAAATCCAAACGACGGTTTGTCTTCACAAAATCTGGCGGGATGACCATGCAAACACTTTCCTTTCAACAAAATACCGGATTCAACCCCGGCGCTCTGATAAAGCGAAATCAGGCGAAAGTGGCAGATCACGACGGCATTCGTTCTGCCGTTCGCGCCTGGGCCGCTGCTGAAGGTCAGGATGTTGTTTCGGCATACATCATCGATGAGTGGCGCCAGCAGGGCGGGGAAGAAATTGAATTTCCCGCGGACATCAGCCGCGCCCGCCAGAAGCTTTTCCGTTACCTGGATAACGAGGTCGATTCTGAAAAGTATCGCGCGAATGTGCGTCTTCTGACGCCAGCCATCATGGCCGTCCTCCCGTTGGAATTTCGCCACCGCCTGTTGCCTGAAGACAATTTCATGTCCCGACTGGCACGGCTGGAGAAAGAGACCAGCGAAGCGAAGGTTGCCGTTGCCATGGGAGCTCCACGTCATCAAAAGCTGAAAGAACTGAGCGAGGGAATTGTCGAGATGTTCCGGGTTGACCCAGAACTAACGGCGCCACTGATGGCCATCGTCACTTCAATGCTGGGGGTTTTGTAATGTCGGGTATCAAAAAGGCGAAAGCCGCGGTGCTGTAACACCAACGGCTTTCAGGTGCAAAAACGAAGAGGTAATTGCGAGGTAAGTATGTCAGGAACAAAGACTGAGGTAAACGCCCAAACGACCCATAAATGCTACTTTTGCGGAGCGAGCAATATTGAGGTTGCAGGCGTTCTCATTGCCGGCCCCGGCGTATCCATCTGTCAAAAATGTGTCTTTCAGTGGGTTGATATTGTCTTTCAACACGCAGAAAAGACCGATAAACCAACGTCATAAGTTCAGGGGTATCTATGCGTGACTATGCAACAGTCGCACCGCAATTCTGGCTGGGGAAAACAGGTCGGGAACTGCGGAAAAAAGGCGCTGAAGCGCAGGTGGTCTCGTTTTATCTCATGACCTCGCCACACGCAAACATGCTCGGTTTGTATTACCTGCCAATTCTCTATATCGCCCATGAAACAGGGCTGGGCTTAGAAGGGGCTTCGAAGGGGCTTAAAAGCACCATCGAAGCGGGGTTTTGTAGCTATGACGAGGACACAGAGATGGTCTGGGTGCATGAAATGGCCGCCTACCAGGTAGGCAAGGCATTAAAGCCAGGTGATAACCGTTGTGCGGGGGTCAGGAGTGAGTATGCATCACTTACAGAAAACCCTTTTCTTTCATTATTTTACGAGCGTTATAAGGATGATTTTCATCTGAATGTCAAACGCGAATCGTGCCCAACGCCAGAAGGGGCTTCGAAGGGGCTTCGAAGCCAAGATCAGGAACAGGATCAGGAACAAGAACAAGATAAAGATCTTTCGGGGCATGGCTCCGCCACCCCCCCAGATGGTGGATCCTCCGATGAAGCTCCATCTGAAAAGCCGAAAAGCAGTTACCCGGAGGAATTTGAACTGGCCTGGAGGGAATACCCAAAGCGCGCAGGAGGCAATAGCAAGGTCGATGCGTTCAAAGCCTGGACTGCCCGAATTAAATCAGGCGCAACAGCGCAGGAGCTTACCGATGGTGTTCGACGATATGCGGATTACGTCACTGCTGCCGGAAAACTCAACACTGAGTACGTGAAACAAGCGTCCACGTTTTTCGGTCCCTCAAAGCACTACGAGGAGTTGTGGAGCTTCGAAGTACCAACCGGTAAACGGGATCCGAACTCAATATCCCAGCCAGATAAATTAATTCCGAGTGGGTTCAGGGGGTAGTGATGAAAAATATGATTGGTACTGGTAGTGCGCTGGAGCGGCTGAAAAAACTCATCCCTCCGGGTGTAGAGCCTAAGTTTGGCAGTGTAGAGGAGTGGAGAACCTGGCAGGCCGAGGAAGGGCGCAAACGCTGCGAAGAACTGGAAAAACAAAACCAGCGTACCCGTGCTGAAAAAATATTCGGACGAGCGGGAATTCAAGATCTACATCGGAGCTGCACGTTCGCAAATTACCAGGTGGCAGGAGATGGTCAGCGCCGGGCGCTCACGATGGCGAAAAGTTACGCACAGAACTTCGGTTCAGGGTTCGCCAGTTTCGTATTCAGCGGAGCGCCGGGAACCGGGAAAAACCATCTGGCGGCCGCAATCGGAAATCACCTGCTGGCTGGTGGTCGCTCTGTGCTGGTGGTGACTATTCCTGACCTGATGCTACGTGTTCGCGAGTGCTACGACGACGGGCAGTCAGAGGCTTCGCTTCTGGACGACCTTTGCCGGGTAGATCTGCTCATCCTGGACGAAGTAGGCATTCAGCGCGGCAGCAGCGGCGAAAAGGTCATTCTGAACCAGGTTATCGATCGCCGCCTGTCGTCGATGCGTCCGGTCGGCATCCTGACGAACCTGAACTACGAATCTCTGACGGACACCCTCGGCGCGCGCATTCTCGACCGTCTCCAGATGGACGGCGGCATGTGGGTGAACTTCGACTGGGATAGTTATCGCAAAAACGTCCGCCATCTGCGCGTCGTTAAGTGAGGAAAACATGGCTAGAGCATTTTCTGCTGTTGAGCGCCGGGAGTATGTCCGCGCAGTGATTCGTATCACCAGACATCAGGGGCGACTCACGACCGCCGAGGCAATGAAAAAACTTGGGCTGAGCCGCGCTACTGTCCAGCGGTATTTTGCCGAAGCAGAAGCGACTGGCGAGGTTGTCCGGCATGGTCGTTTGGGGCTTTTCCGCGATCAGCGGGCCGTCATCGACTTTGACATGAAGCGTTTTGGCCTGGTGCCGAAAGTTGCTGTTGGGATGAATTACAGCCTGCTTGGCAGTCCTGTTTTTCAGCGAGTTTTAGATGTTCAGGAGGCTATTCATGGCTAAGAATTCAATCGATGTATACGGTGCCAGCGGCAAAACAAACGTGCTCAATTTCGAGCCTGAAAACCTGCACCTGGTCACCGATAAGACCCACCCACTTTATGATGAGTGGGTACACCTGCCTATTGAGGAAGGGATGGTACTGAACATTGCGGAGCTGGGTGTACTTGAGCCGATCATCGTCTGGAAAGACCCTGAAACGGGGCTCACCTGCGTAGTTGTTGGCCGTCAGCGCGTTAAACATACCCTGGAGGCAAATAAACTCCGTCTGAAAGAAGGCAAAGACCCACTGCTTGTACCTGGAGTAGTTAAGCGCGGATCAGCAAATCAGATGGCTAAATATATGGTCAGCGAAAACGAAATTCGTCGACCTGATACACCGCTTGGCCGGGCTAAAAAAATGTCAGACCAGCTCGACCGCGGGCTCGATGAGGACGACATTGCAGTGTTGTTTGGCTGCAGCGTTCAGACCGTTCGTGCAACGCTTTCCCTTCTCGATGCCACTCAGGCCGTCAGGGAAGCGGTAGAGGCTGGCACAGTTACCGTTACCCAGGCGCGTCAGCTGGCATCGCTTAAACCCGAAGAACAGCGGGAGAAAGTCGCTGAAATCGAGCGGGCAACAGCTGGTACTAATGGCCACGAAAAAGCTCGTCGACAACGCCAGATTCTCGGTGAAGCAAAGCCGCGTCTCAAATCACGCAAAGAAATCACAAAAGCCCTCGAAGGTGCCAGCGGTGAATACGCGGCGGCTCTGCGCTGGGTGCTTGGGGAGGCTGTATGACAATCGTAAAAACCCATACCGGCACCGTGATCACCAAAGACGGTCCGAAGGTAAAAAAACTGCACCAGACAGAGCGGATGTGGGTCGTCGGCAAAAACGAGTTTTACCACAAAGAAACCGGGCGCCGTCACTTTGCAGAAAATACGCGCCGCCGGTTGTTGTTGGAAACGATTGAGGCGATAGGTGGTTCACATGACTGAACACGTCGAAAAATACACAAACAAGGCTATAGAAATCATTGCCGACTATATCCAGCGCACTAACAAGAAAAACGAGCAGTTGCAGGAAGCGAAAGTGCGCTTGGATAAAAAAATCGCTCTGTTCGCAGACGATGAGAACTGCAACACAAACAGGCTGATGTCCGTATTTTTACCAGCAATGACCAGCCATACCCGAGATGGCTTTTTCGAAGAGATAGCAGCGGCGTTAGAAGGAGCCAACCAATGACCAAATATGAATTACTCGACTCAAAAATAATGAGCAAAATTGATGCGCATCCTATGCCATTTTCCAGCCTGTACGTCATGGATGTAGCAGAAGAATGCAGCCGCATCGCAAAGGATGAGAATAAGCCAGAACCTTTCCGCATTCTCGATCGCCGGCTTCAGGCGTTACGTAAATCGGGAAAGATCCGCAGTACATCCAAAGGCTGGGTGAGGGCTTAACTAATGACCAGCAAATTAACCAGAGAGCGCCTGCAGGAAATCGCTGAAGATGGATTCCTGAAGCATGGCGAAAGCAAAGAACTGGCCCGTATGGCGCTGGCCGAAAAGGCCAGCGAGCCGGTGATATTGTACCGGGAGCGCAATCCCTACAACGGCTTAACCACAGGCTGGCAAGAGCTTACCGAAAACGAGTTCTCATTCCTCAAAGAGAATGCCGGGGAAAATGCAGAGTTCCTCACGCTCTATCGCCACGCGCAGCCAGCGCCGGTAATACCGGATTTCAAAAAACTGGCTCGCGAACTGGTTGTTAATCTCGTCGATTGCGGCGGACTGGATGAAGGGGTGAAAGAGAAGTATCTGGAGTGGGTGGAGAAAACCTGCCGCGCCGCCATGCTCGCAACCGCCCCGCAGGAGGCATCAGATTTGACGTAATAGCCGATAAATCATTGTCTGTCGCATGTTTTTATTCAAACCAAATGCTAATGTGGTCAGCATAAATGGGCAGCTGCCTACTATGCGGAGGATTTATGGAAGTCGATTTTTTGCTTATAGGAAAAGGTCTAACAGGGCAAATTAAACGGTATGATTATCCAAGAGATAAATTAAGGGTTACTGAGTTAACGGTTGAGTCTGCCAATGAGCCAGTTATAGTTAGACCAGTCCTAGTGTTTGACGTTATTCAACATAAGTTTGATGGGAAAACATATGCAGTTGCCATCGGGGCATCAACAGATTCAGTACAGATTAATGCTCTTATTGACAGGTTAAAACCTCAACCCATACCCGAAAGTTTGCTTATGAAAGGCGACCCTTACGAACAAAAATAAATTATACCCCCCTCCATCAACCGAGGGGGGTATGTCGAAGTGGAGCATTGCAGCCAAACCGAAAGACGAGCAGAACAAGGTTAACGTTGACCTTGCGTTCTCCGGCGTTGCATGCAAAATGCGTATTAGTGAACTCTGGACGTATGGAAAACAACAGTTGGTATCGTTTATGAAAAAAACATCACTTCTGGTTTGTGCTTCCCTTATATCAACCGTGGTGTTTGCTCTTGATAATAAACAAGAAATAGCACCTTCGCGTATAAGTTGTCCCACGCCAGTGATGCCAGTCAAGGCTCAGGCAATGAGAACTGAAGGGCGTGTCGATTATGCAGCATGGGTTAATGATAAAGGCGAAGTGTACTCAGTAGACATTAAGGGCGATGAGGTTTTCTTCAGGGAAACTGAGGTTGCTATTAAAAAGTGTAAGTTTGTGCCAGGCCATCCAGGGATATATCGGGATACAATAAAATTTAGTCTGGTAAGACCTTGAAAAGGGCGTTTGTCGTCAAATCCCTACCGTTTAGGTAACTCCGAAGTATGCTGAGGCGCCGGTGAGGGCTAATATACCGGATATGTGCCTGAAAAAAGACATTGCAGTATGATAAAACCCGCTTCGTCGGGTTTTTTATTATGGAAAAACATCAATCTAAACATAAGCATGGTGTTGGCAAAAAGTGCGGCAGAGGGGTTGAACATTTCACACAACCGGTATACTGTTTGTTTATACAGTATCCATGTGAGGTGCTAACCATGAAAGTTGAAGTCACAATTGATAAACATAAAAAACTCCCTGATGGCGCCATACCTGCGCTTGAGCAAGAATTGCTGCGCCGCTTGTCCCAGTCCTATGATGATTGCAAATTAACCATTCGACGCACAAGCAACGATGGCCTTAGCGTTTTGGGTGGCGCTGATGGCGATAAAAAACGCGTTGAACAAATCCTGCAAGAGACGTGGGAAAGCGCGGACGACTGGTTTTACTGATTCACCTTTTGGTGGCTGGCATTTCCCAAAGCTTCGCAATGAGCGTGCTGTCACCGGACTTTTTATTTGCGTCTGTATGTCGCTCAGGGGGTAGTGTGAGTGATGGTATTGAGGTTCCTACTAATCATTCCTGGTACGATGTCGTCAGGAGATCGGATGGCACCATTATTTGTAGCTTCCCGGCCGAAGGAAGGCATCTGATTTACAGGGTTAATGGCATAATTTCAATGCGACCTTTATTGCCCGAAGAAGAAGTTTTTACTCTAAACGGATTTATGAAATTTGCGGAACGACTTGGCTACCGAGTTCTCCCACCTTCTGATAATATGAAATCAACGGCCTGAACAACCGTTACCTACTGCGCCACGGAGAGAAGCCATGGCGCAATTGCACTTAATAAAACAATCTCAAGGTATCCTGATCCCCGCGACGCCGGAGACCAGTGATTTTCTGCAATCAAAATGCAAGCTCGGATCCGTTCTGGAAGCCGATTATAAGCTTGTCCGCAATCCGGCGTTTCACCGCCGTTACTTTGCTTTACTCAATCTCGGCTTTGAATATTGGGAACCTACCGGCGGGGCGATTTCGTCTAACGAGCGCAGGCTTATCACAGGTTACGCCAAATACCTTGCTGCATATGGCGGGAGTGAATCGGCGTTGCTTGATGCCGCCGGGCAATATCTCGACCGGATAGCTGAGAAGCGATTCGGCTATATCAGTATTTGCAAATCCTTCGATGCTTACCGGGCGTGGGTCATCGTTGAAGCCGGCCACTATGACGCCATACAGCTGCCGGACGGCACGCTGAAAAAACACCCTCGCAGCATTTCTTTCGCAAGCATGGACGAATGCGAGTTCCAGGAACTGTACAAAGCATCGCTCGATGTTCTCTGGCGGTGGATCCTCTCTCGTTCTTTCAACAGCCTGCAGGAAGCTGAAAACGCCGCCAACCAGCTTTTAAGCTTCGCGGGGTGATGCTGATGAAATACTCATGGTTTCACCATCTCGAATGCACAACCCAGCAGGCCGAAGAATTGGTAGCGAGATATCGTCAGCGGGGCGTAAAGGTCGAACGAAGCTTAAACCCTGACTTTATGACATGGACCGTCAGCGCGCAGCTGGTGGAGGACAAAAACCCGCCGCGGCCAGACTCTCGCTGGCGTAACAGGATGTGGGGGTGAGTATGGCGAACCTACGCAAAGAGGCGCGTGGCCGCGAATGTACTGTGCGGATCCCCGGGCACTGCAACGGCAACCCGGAAACCAGCGTGCTGGCGCATTACCGCCTGGCGGGTACGTGCGGCACAGGATGCAAGCCTGACGATACTCAGGCGGCGATCGCCTGCAACGGGTGCCATGACGTAATTGACGGCAGAACCAAAACCACCGATTTCACCTACGACGAATTGCGCCTGATGCACGCAGAGGGGGTAATGCGCACCCTGGAAATCTGGCGGAAAGAGGGACTCATCAAATCATGAAAATCTACGATATCACGCCCATCGGCAAACCCAGGATGACCAGAGCTGATAAGTGGAAGCAGCGTCCGGAAGTAATACGTTACCGGGCGTTCTGTGATGAAGCTCGTCTGCGCAAAATTCACCTGCCAGACTCCGGCGCTCACGTCACGTTCGTCATGCCTATGCCGCAAAGCTGGAGTCAGAAAAAGAGAGCGCAATACGCAGGACGTCCACATCAGTCAAAGCCCGACTGCGACAATATGCTGAAAGCCCTAATGGACGCCCTCTATGAGGATGATTCACACGTCTGGGATTGCCGCATCACCAAAATATGGGGCGAGAAAGGGCAGATCATCATTGGGGATTCTCTATGACCCTCGATCACTTCATGCAGTACCAAACCGAGAGCGTTAAGCGCGCCAGTATGCCGCCAGTAGCAAAGCACAACCTGAACCAGACCAAACCAAAACAGCCAAAGAGGGCCGCAGCGTGAATCTTGAAAACACAGTGAAATACCACTTCGCAAAATCCACGCTGATTAGCGATTCTCCGCGTGCTACCGCCTCTGATTCACTGACCGGCACCGACATCATGGCAGCAATGGGCATGACCCAGGAACGTGCCGCTATGGGGTATAGCGCTTTCCTGGGCAAGATGGGCATAAGCAACAATGACCGGGATCGGGCTATCGGACTATTGGCTGAGTACGCGCTGACAAAATGCGATAAGGTTGCTGCGTTGCGAAAGCTCTCGCCAAGCGTAAAACCCCGGGTTATACGGATCCTCGCAGAGTACGCCTTTGAGGATTACTCCCGCAGTGCTTCCAGTAAAAAAACATGCGACTGCTGCAATGGGTCTGGATTCATCGACGCAGTGGCGTTCACCAACAAAGTAACGTATCCGGACGGCAAACCGCCGAAGTGGGTCAAAGTTACAAAGGGGATCTATCCATCATACTGGGAGGAGGTGAAGTCGGTCCGGGAGCAGGTCCGGGTGCTTTGCCAAAAGTGCAAGGGAAAAGGGACTGTTAGCGCCGCCTGTAACGACTGCCACGGTCGGGGGAAGGTAGTGAACCAGGATGAGACGGAGAAGCAGGGAGTGCCTGTGATGGGTAACTGTAAACGCTGTGGTGGTCGCGGGTATGAGCGAAACCTCTCCACTGCTGTGCATAGGGCCATTTGCCAGATAACGGACGCCATCACTCTGGATACCTGGAAGAAATCGGTTAAACCGTTCTTCGACGTATTGATCACTAAATTCGATATAGAGGAAGCGTGGGCAGAGGCGCAACTCAAACAAATAACGCGGTGAGATATTTACTTTTCCCGAATTCGTGTTAATTTGTTCTAACGATGGGCATTGTGTGTTCACCGTTGAAGAAAAAATTTAAAGCCTCGGCAAATGCCGGGGCTTTTTCGTATCTGCAATCCGGTCAGGGCTCTTGGGTAGAGACGTGCTGCACGATACGTTAAAGCCCTCCGCGCAGAGCCCTGAACCAGATTGCTGGTTTAGCTCAGAAGGTAGAGCGCCTGCCT
>OGJT01000462.1_pt1 | contig 21049 bp, 19 predicted proteins | sample 1572331 | NCBI WGS metagenome assembly OGJT01 (sample SAMEA2582094, study PRJEB24529) | metagenome | biome: Human gut stool | place: China | collected 2011
TTGTAGCTCATCAAAACTTAAAAGTTTGTCCGTCTCTCTCCTTATATTCTTGCCTGTATTATTTGTTTTATAGGTGAGAATTGTCTGAAAAGAAGGCTTCAGGCGCATGGCAAAGGTTTCAAAATTCCACAATCCTCCATGACTCTTTAGTCCTATGCCACCACTATAGGTCGTCATCCAGTGTGCCTTGGCTCCTTGCTTCATCCTAATATTGATAGCGTTATCGTCAGAATAAGTAAAATCATCTAACACGCGGATAGGTTGATGATGCTTCATTACTTCTACAGTTGCCACATCCTCTTGGGGCAATGACTTTGTCGCCAAGCCATATTTCCCTCCCATCAGATTCATACCTTCTATATAGAAGCTACTGATGGACTTACCTTCATACTGTATCTCGCCATTCTCTTTATTCACCTCAAAGCCAGGGACACGTACAAGAACATCAGCTAATGTTCGGTCTCCAGCCTTCTTATAGGTAGTGAGCAGATATTGAATGGTATCGCCCTTTATCTTAATTGGTTTTGCTTTTACAGTTATCTCCGAAAGCATTTTAGTATCTTCTTCTAACGTAATATGCTGTACTGGCATATCCATTGTGACCTTTAGTTCCTGTTTCTTATAGCTTATTGCTGAAATAGATAGGATATTACCTTCTTGTGCTGTGATAGTAAACTTCCCCTTAGCATCCGTCTGACAAAAATGCAATGTCTTTTTTGTGATAGCATCTACTGTCTTGATAATAGCTGCAGACACAGGGTGTCCTCCCACATCAGTAACAACGCCTTCCACGATCCTCTGTGCCCTTATTGACTGTACAAGTAGGATAAGCAAACATAAGGTAATATATTTCTTCATCAGCAATGTCTTATTCTAACTCCATTTTAGGAATAATAATTATATTCTTTGGGTAGATAGTTGGGTCTGATGCCTTTTTTAAATAAGAGGCTCGATCTATATCTTTATACTTCTTCTCCCAGAAATTATAAAACTTTACAGGTGGCAACTGTTCTCTTTTTATATTGCTTGCAATTATGTCTAAAAAGCCATCGCAATGTGCAGCTAAAATCAACCCTGGTAATCCACCCAATTTCCATGGACCGAGCGGTAAAGGAATTTCTTCACTAAACCAGACTTTCCACTCTCGCCCACGGAAATGTGTGGTTGCCATCGTACAATTAAACCCTATGATATTTCGTGTACTGTCTTCGTGAATAGCCCATTCTGGTGTGGGTATGTCTTCTGTTATCTTATAACGAGAATCCCAAACCTGTGTATAAGTTGTTATTTTTCCTTCATCAAGATTTCTGTAAAGATAATCCCCATGACCAGGACTTTCTACCTTGTGAGTAGTCTTATTATTATTGCGAGCTGCTTTTACCTTTTCATTAATTATTGCCAAAGCTGTTTCAGGATTACTTCCTAAAGAATCGAATCGTAAAGTATGATAACTAAAATATTCACTTACATTTTTTCCGATCCTAAGTGCATAGTCATCATAACTATTATGAAATTTTGTATGATAACTGATTTCGAGTATACTCGGTTCAATTATATGTGTCTCTTGTCCAGAACACCTAAGCAGAGACAACATAAATGTGATACAGAAGGTGTATAACTTCATAATAATTAGTTTTTATTAATTTGCATAGCGGAAAGAATAAGTATTAAGATATTCGCAGATCTAAACCTGGTCAGTAATACTTATGAAGTTAACCGTTGTTTGGCTTTTAATCTCCCTTGATTGCAAAGATAGTATTTTTTCACTAAAGTTATGTCAATAAAAAAGAAAAACTGATGATTAACTACAAAAAACACACAGCTTTCCATCCTTCATCTTATTCCTGGAGGGGGGCATACTGCTACTGTCAGAACTTTTGTTAGGATTTTCGTACCAGGAAAGATGTCTCTCAAGGTTTCTATTCTCTTTTCTCAGACAATCCAAATTACGGTTTAAAGCGTGTTTCTCTGCCTTCTGCGCATAAAAACTATCCTCATACGAGCTTCCATTCTTGTTCCTCAAGTATAGCCTAAAAAGAAATCTGCATATATTGCAGAGTAGTTATAGTGTAACATGATTGCTATTCCTGATCATTTTCCTCCAACAACTTTACCATCTGCTTCCACGGTTCAAGTGACTGTATTACTTTTAAATTCATTTTGCTGTCATTTTAACGTTTCGCATGAAAACTTTGTAAATCAACAAGTTAAATGTTCACGACGGATGACGGTAGTGACAGGAAAGTCTGGTTTTTGATAGGGTTTCGCACAAATATATTCTACCATAATACTTACAGACCATAGCCATGCAGGCAATCCCACACTGCGTGGCGTCATGTTGCCTATAAAAATAAAAGGACATTTATTTTGCTGTGTTGTATTTGGTAAGACCGGAGTCGTTGTCTCTATTGTTAATGTTTTTACCCAGATGCCTTCGTGAATTGCCTTTTGACAAAGAATAAACAAAAGTCAGTGCCACAAGATTCTTGAAATTACCCCATCGGGTCTTTTCTACGAAATGGAATGAAGGAGTGTCCGTATAAATCCTGGAAGGATCGGGATTGTAAATGAACATGGCACCCACGGTGATTGCACCTAATTTATAGGTAAGGGATGCGTTCGCATTATACCCAATCTTCTCAAAGACATCACCTTCAACAGTGGTCATCGGTAGATTGTGGTTGGTAATGAACTGCCACTTGCCTGCCACCACCTGACAAGAGATTCCGACATTGTTCAGATTGTGGTTGACACGCTGATTAGGCGTATTGTATTTGGAAAACATATAGTTATAGTAAGGCTGCAAAGTTAGCCAGGAGAAAGGTCTGCAACTCAGAACAAGCGATGCGCCATACTCGTTGACATGGCGGATGCCCACAATCTGGTTCACGAAGTCCGAACCGTCAGCGGAAACAACTGTCATATTCTTGCTGGGATAGTAGGCATGGCTGACGGAAGGTTTGACAAACCAGATATTATTGGCCGACGCATACTGGAAGCTAAGTTCGGTGCGGTAGAAATGGTAGGGCTTCAGACTGCTGTTGCCTTGTAGATAGAATCGTTCATCCACGACGGTACGACTATCTGTGAGCTGACCGACGTTAGGAACCGCAGATGCTATGGACGAGGTCAGGCGTAGCGAACTGTGTTTGTGCAGCTGGTAATTAAGAGAAACAGAAGGCCGCATAAGGATGTAGTTGGCTATTGCCTTCGTCGCAGTTCTATATCGGTTGTTCTCCACACCGATTCCCAGGTTGTAGGACAATGCCCCCCATTGATTGGTGTAGTCGGCGTATAGGTATTCCTTTTGCGTATTCACTGTCGACAAATTGGATGCCCCGTTTGTCTGACGCAGGTTTTTGTATTGATAGTAGGCTCCTATCTGTATATTTCCCTGCCACAGTTTATCAGTATAAAGTGCTTCTGCTATTAGCGAGTAAGACTTGTTGTCGACGACGTTGGTAAACGTTCCCGTTCCCGAGGTGTTTGTTAGATTATTGTTCGAATTGGATTTGAAATAAGTGTTCACCACATTGACCGACAGACTGTTGCCTTTACGGAAGGTGTGTCCGAAGTAGATGTTGGCCGATATGGATGAAAAGTCACTTTGAAGCCTTCTGTGGTTGGCATCTTCCAATGTACCCGTCCGCAAGAGCTGTTGACTGTATTGCTGGGTAGCCGGAAACTTACGATATTCTAAAGTGATATTGAAAAGGTTGCTGTTTTGGAAACGCTGATAGAATAATTGTCCTATGTGGTAGGTACCAGTGTATTTACCCGACAGACCCTTGTAATCGTTCGTCACATCCGGATAGACATAACGGTTTTCCATGGTGTTCCGGTCAAGATGTCTGTAGTCCAGAAAATATGCCGCAGACACCTTGTTGAGCGAATCGCTATAACTGGTGGAAATCAAGTTGGTACCATATCCTGTGGTGATACTGTTTTTGGTGTCGAGATATAGTGAATAGTGCCTTTTGTTGGTGCGCTTAGTCGCTACATCTAATACAGCACCTATCTTCTCATGCGCAAACCTTGCAGGCGGATTGGAATAGTAGTGCAGGGTCTTTATTTCGTCGGCTTTGAGCAGCATCAGTTCACGTACCGACCTCCTGATTCCATCAATCAGCACCAAGACAATTTTACCATCTGCCGTCAGCAGTTCACCGCTGTTTGTTGAAAGTCTGAATTGCGGCAGGCTACTGATGGCCTCCAAAGCGTTGTTTCCCATCTGTCTGGCACGCCTGTCTAACAGGATGATGTCTGCGTTGCCGAAGCTTCTTAGCCCTTGGGCCGACACAGTGACCTCTGAAAGGTTCTGTATGCTTTCTGTCAGCTTGACCACTCCGACATCGCCACGCTTGCACGTTAGCTGTTGTGGCCGATACCCTAAACAAGAGAATTTCAACAGGAACTGTCCGTCTTCGTCTACATTCAAACTGAAGGTTCCTTTTGAATCCGTCAACGTGTGAGCAATGGCTGCCGTGTCAGATAAGCTGGCCAATACGCAGTCAACGCCGGCTAATGGACAGCCAGACGAATCGGTCACCGTACCGTATATCCTGTTCTGTGCGTTGCTGCTTATCAACGAGACTACAAAGGCAAACCATAACGTTGTGAAAATTCTTGCCACCATAATATAAATTATTTACACATTGAATCAATGTAATTTACCATCGAATCTTCCAAATTGATATCCATTCCATCGAATTTACACGCATTTACATATTCATTATCCCTTGGACACACCCCCATACAAATTGGAAGTTGTTTGCATTGTAAGCACCGTTTATTCTCAAAGGATTTCACCTCATATTTTCTGATAAAATCCATGTTCCAAGAAATAGAACCATCGTTTTGAATAATGCCATGAGTTTTGTTCTCATACAAATCATTGCATGCCGTACATTTTATAACATCACCATTAAAATTAATGGCATTATAATACTTACGACTAGCGTAACATGGAACGAAGTTTGTGATAACGTCCAGACGTATTGTGTTATAACCAGATTGTTCAAATAAATTAAGAAGTTCTCCGATGTCTTTATATCTATCTTTCCTTACCTTTTCTTGCCATACTTTTTTGGGGGTAATCGTTATTCTTCCCCGATTAGCCATTGTAATGTGATGGTTGATTTGATCTACTATTTCATAATTTAGATTCTCGTCAGTATAGTTAATTCTCAATAGAATATTAACAGCCTTTGTATTGCTGAGCAATTGGTTGATGTTGTTTAGAACATGATCGAATGCAGAATCACAACCTTTCTGATATTTTACTTTATCATGGTTCTGTTTGGGTCCATCTAATGTAATATGAAACCGCGTCATGCCAAGTTTTTGAATTAATGGAATGTTTTTGGGGAAAATGAAGTAACCATTTGATGTAGCTGTTGTTGAATATTTTACACCTTTTTTCTCACATTCTTTTTGTGCGAATTCACATATTGGCTTTATAATTTGTTTTAAGTACATTAACGGTTCACCACCAAACCATTCGATTTGAAGTGATTCTATATTCTGTACATCAATCATATATTTGATGTGTGTCATCACATTCTCCATTGTACTCTTCGACATTCTTGAAGGTATATGATTTTGTATGCAATACCAACATTTAAAGTTGCAATCCAAGGTTGGTAGAATGATTAACAGATAGTTCTTCTTGTTTACTGAATCACAATATCTTTTCCTAATTATTGAAAGCTCATCAGTATTATCCGGCACAATGAAACCACTTGCTGATAGCTTGTCTTTTAGAACTTTAGGGATGAACTCAATTCTTTCTTTGTCTGTGAGTAGCCTCTCTATTTTTAACCCTAAATCCTTGGGAAGCTTAAAATAAGTGTGTTCAAGCCCATTGTACCAATAAGATTGGTTATTTTGGTATATTATATAGTTATAATTACTTGCTTTCATATATTACAATACTTAATTAACATCCCGTAAAAAAATAAAAGAGCCATATCAAGTATGGTAATGAACGATATGGCTCTTAAAGTGTTGAAGTTTCATTATCATCTACCACGAAATACCTTCAGGTACACGTTGAAATGATGTAGAACTGTTCATTAAGCATGTTGTACCCCCGGTTGAGATTGATCTGTCACAATAATAACATCACATCCGCATCCGGCAACATTGTTAGAACATCCTGTCTGAGAGGCTGCCATTTCAGAAGCTCCACCCTTGACTTCAAGCGACTCCATTAAGGATAATTCCTCAACTGAAAAAAGTTTTTGGTTTTTCATTTAATGTAACATTTAATCGCCTTCTTACTGCTTCAGGCATTGCATTCTTTTGTCGTCAAAATTAGAAAAATATATAGTTGAGTTCAAATAATTTCGATGTTTTCTTGCAGGTTTCCTTGCAAAATCATACTTTTGTATGATAATATATAATCTTTCATGTAACATTATATAGTCAAAAAACGTGAACACGTAAAAAACTCCATAGAATGACGATTTTCGATATTTTAAAAGGGTTAAAAGAGGCAGACGACAACACACAGAGTATCCGGAGTCAAGCCACCAGTGATTATTCTCCTTATATAAAAAGTGCCCAAGCTACTGATAGGCTTGGATATGGAAAAATAGTTCTGATTGATTTCTGTCAATATACTTTTCTATATATATCACCATCTATTTTTTCAACTCTACAACAAAAAAGATTTAGAGATAACGGAGGAAGAATTGATAATATACTTGATGAAAGGCAGTTAAGCTATTTGAGCAATATTCTTAAATCGTATTTCGCGTTACAAAAAAACTATGCCCGTATAGAGTCCTCTGTCTTGCATTTTGACTTTTCAATAAATACCTCTTTATGTAAGCAAATGATACATGCCTCGTTGACCCCTTGTTTAGTAATGATAAAAAAATAACTTGGTATTTTTTTCTCTCTCTCCATGAAACCATATAGTTCCATTTCTGGAGTTTTTCATCAATTGAATACACTGCTCAAGACCGATGCCTCGGCTCCGAAAATGTACCAAGTTATTTTTTAATCATTACTAAAAACAAGCTGTGGCGCTTATTTTTTTGAGAAATCCTTGCATATCTCGAAGAATTTCCATATATTTGCCACACATTATATATGTGTATTTTGTAAATGAAATATATGAAACAGTCCTGGCTGTGTAAACAGGAGCGGATACCGAAAAGCTTACGAGTAGGTTTCTTTAAAATAATACAATTATGAAAACGAAAAAACTACTAAGCCACACAAATTATGCAGCTAAAGTTGTTGCTTCAGGTTGTTGCTGTAATTGCAATTCATGTTGCTGCTGCTGGTCACTTTTCTCCTCCAGTGCATCCATGGAACAGGCTGCTGTAGCCTAATAGTAGCCAAATGAGTGTAGCTCGTTTTGAGTCAGCTATTCTCTAAATCATTAAAAACGAGGTTGTTGTGAAATCACACACATATACTACGATTATTAGTTTATGGTACGATTATTCACATTTATCTGTTACGCAGAATGAGATTTTAGCAGTTATTCAAACAACTATCAAAAATCAACAAGTCTGTTTTTGAAGCCAGACTATCTTTCGATTCATCACGAAAGGAAGAAGCGGAAGATAGCTGGTTTCGATTTTACCCATTAAATTAAAAAACAATGAAACAATTTGATATATTCTTCGATAATGACAATAAACTGTATCAAGTAAGAACCAAAACAGATACAACAACCATAGAATTTACAGATTCCGAAAAAGAACTGATTTTTAAAGACTTGATCAGATTGTACGATACACGGGATAAAATATCTTTTTCAACAATCCAAAAACTATTAAATAAGGCTGACTATAACAAACTTTTGGATGTAGTAAAAGAGTTACAAGAATGTGGAATTCTAGATGAACTGAATTTCGAAGCAGAAGGTGCCACTGTTATTTCTGATATATATAATGAAGTCAATCACAAACCGGTTTCAGAAATGAAGATTGCTTATATTGGCAATACAGATTTTGGCAACCAAGTGAAAGAGAAATCATCCGAATATAACATAGAACATTTTGTTATCTACTCAATAGATGAATTGTCGGATGAAACAATTGAGTCAATCCTCTGTAACAGCGATTTTATCATTGTTGATTCTTTGACTTGGAATCCGTACAAAATGCACATTATCAACGAGAAGGCATTGAAACACAGCAAACCATGGTTATTGATTGAAGGACTGACTTTCTCTGGAAAATTCAGTATTGGGCCGATTTTCCACGGCAAATACACAGGATGTTATGATTGTTACAAAAATAGAATAAGGAGCAATGACGAATTCATCAACTTCAATGACTCTTACGTTAAATACCTTGAAACAGAGAAAGCATCAGCAAAACCAGACTTGAATATCCAACCGGTAGTAAAGGATATGGCTTCCGCTATTGTAATTGCAGATATGCTGAAGTTTCTTTATGCCTGGTATCCCCCGGAAACTTGGAAGTGTTGTATATTGATAAATCCGTCCAATTATGAAGTAGAAAAGCATACTTTTATAAAAGCTCCGATTTGTCATGTATGTAAACCAGCATTGGATTATAATCCGGCTCCGTGGCTCGAATCAGTAACTCTTTAACATAAAAAAACAATGGATGCAGTCAACAACTCTCTGATTAAAGGTACAATGCTGATTTCCAATCAGTTTGGAATCGTAAATCATGTATCCAAATTACCCAGGCTCAATTACGATCCTAAACTTGTAAGCTTTGGTATTTGGCCCAGCAACACTCTGGCTTTCGGAGCAGAAAAGTATGAAGGAAGAAGTAGCGGATGTAACTTTGATCTGCAAAAGTCATTTATGGGAACTTTAGGTGAAACGGTAGAAAGGTATTGCCCCGTATTCTACAATAAAGAGAATATGATCCTAAGTTCTTATAAAAATCTAAAAGTACACGCTATACCGCCCTCGGAATATGCCTTGTTCCATGAGAAGCAATATGCCCAGGAAAATTATCCTCTCCATCGGTTCGACGAGAATATCGAATTACATTGGGATAAATGCATGGATATTACTAATGGGAAAGAAACCTGGGTTCCCGGAGCATGCATCTATCTTCCCTGGTCATGTGAAAAGCAATGGATAAATGTAAGTACATCAACAGGCTTGGCAGCACATACGAATTGGGACAAGGCTTTGCTGGTTGCATTACATGAAGTCATTGAAAGAGATTCGTTTTCTCTCACTTGGTGGCAGAAAATAAGCGCTCCAAAAATTATTATAGACGAGGATATCAGCCATTTTATCCATGAGCGTTTTCCAGCAAGCTACGAGTGGCATTTTATGGATATAACTTACGATTTAGGTATTCCGACAGTTTATGGTATCTGTTTCGGTGAAGCCGAATATGGTAAATTTGTAGCCGTAGGCACTGCGACAAGAGACACCTATGGCGAAGCATTGAAGAAAGTTATTCTCGAAATGGGGCAAAGCGTCAGCTATTTCAGATATTTGTTAGGAGAGAAAAAGAATTGGCAGCCTTCTGAAAACTTTCATACATTACTGGATTTCGAAGACCATTCTATACTATATATAAAAAAACCAGAACTGTGCGAGGTCTTCAAAATCTGGACGGAAACAAAGCCGACCAGAAAGATTGATTTTCTTGAAGAGTCTGCACGCTCAACCAAAGAGAACATCCGGCACATTACCAGCGTACTGAAGTCCAAAGGTTACAATGTATTAGTAAAAGACATCACGACTCCTGATGTAAATCAGGCAGGCTTCTATTGTCTGAGGGTTATCGTTCCTCAATTAATACAAATGGGTGGTGCGTATTCCTTTTATTTCCTGGGCGGAAAAAGACTATATACGATACCGCAGGAACTAGGCTACAAATGCTATCCTTTTGAAGAATTAAATGTATATCCACATCCATTCCCTTAATAATATGAAAACAATAAAATCAAAAGCATTAATAGCAAGCTTAGATTCAGGACTATATGGAGCTAAAAATTTTGGTGAATCGTTGGCTTTGATTTTTAACGAGAATGTGAAATTTGATAAGTTTCTGATTCGCAAACAAGTTGAAAGTATCCAAAGTTTCTCCAATAAATACGTCCACCAACGCTCGTGCCAACCGTATAAAGTGTTTCCCACCAGCAAAGAGTATGATTTGAAACCTTATCTCAAAGAGATGCCTGGTAGTGAAAAAACCAATCTATTCAATATCCTTGCTAAGCGCCGTTCCGGAAGAGCCTATTCTCCTTACTCCATTTCGCTCAACGAGCTGGCGCTACTCTGCCATTATAGCTATGGAATTAGCGGAGAAGACTTTAATAAAGAATCAGAAGCTACGTTACGATTCAGAACGGTTCCATCTGCAGGTGCCTTATATCCACTTGAATTATACGTATATTTGAATACAAGTGTATTGCCTAAAGGAATTTACCATTATAGCCCCAATAAGTCAGTTCTCGAATTCATCAAAGAAGAAGATTATATGGAATATTTAAGAGAAAATCTCGTAGCAGAACCTTTCGTGGATTTGCAACATTGTAGTTGCGTGTTCTTCATCACGTCCTTCTTTGAGAGAGTACTTATCAAATATGGCGACAGAGGCTACCGATTTATACTTCAGGAAGTTGGATTTTTAACTCAGAACATCTCGTTACTCGCCGAATTTCTCGAACTTGGCTCTTGCGTTCTGGGAAGCTACGTTGATGACAACATCAACCAGATCCTCTCTGCTGACGGAACCTTTGAAACTGTGCAAAATGTGATTGTAATTGGAAAAAACAAGGAGGTTCAAGATGACAATGTTACAAGCAAATAATATTTCTTTTTCGATTCAGGGTACTTCCATCCTGCGCAATGTATCGCTGGAAGTTAATCCTGGAGAAATTGTAGCTCTATTAGGACAGAACGGTTCCGGAAAGACAACATTCATTGAGTTGTTGTGTAATATGATGAAATGTTCATCCGGCAATTTCGCATTTTTCGGAAAAGGCAACTTCGACCAGAACAAACAGAATATTGGTGTGCTTTGGGATAATCCGGTTATTTTCCCCATGTTAAAAGTCAAAGAAATAATCGGATTCACTCGAAGAATCTATAACATATCGGAATTGCCACGAGACATCTACGATTTCCTTGAATTAGATAAGATAAAGAATAGGTTCTTTTATCAACTTTCAAAAGGGGAAAGAAAAAGGGTTGCCATTTTTTTGTCCGTATTACATAACCCGTCATTGTTGATTCTGGATGAACCGACCGCCGATCTCGATCCGATGATAAGGGAGGTTATCTGGAGGAATATTTTCAAAAGCAAAAACCGGGGTGTCCTGTTCACGACACATCTTTGGGAAGAAGCCGGAAAATATGCAACCAAAATCTATTTTATCTACGAAGGGAAAATTATCTCGAAAGCATTGAGCCCGCAGGAATTGATAAATGAGTCGGCATATCAGCAAAAGATTGTCATCTCTAAAGAACTGTCCGGCACTGATCCTTTTGAAAATGATGAAAATGTATTGGTCATCCCAGATGATAAATTCCTCAAAATATACTTGAAGAGAGAAGATACCAAAACATTACAAAAGGTTCAGACCCGAACCTACAATTTTTCACTTATGCCTGTTGAGTTAGAGGATATATATCAAATTTTAGTAATGATAAAAAAATAACTTGGTATTTTTTTCTCTCTCTCCATGAAACCATATAGTTCCATTTCTGGAGTTTTTCATCAATTGAATACACTGCTCAAGACCGATGCCTCGGCTCCGAAAATGTACCAAGTTATTTTTTAATCATTACTTAACAAAATCAGAAAGATGAAAGTACTCATAGCTTCAATCTATTATCAATTGCTTTCTTCCATGAGAATCAAGCAAGCCGTATTTTTTACGGTGATATTTCCGGCATTTATTTTCCTTATATTTTCCAGTATATGGGGAATCAACAACAAAGAATATTGTGTATTCTTGCTGACGGGAATTTGCGCTATGACCATAGCCAGTGACGGATTATTCGCTATTGGCGGGGTTATCAAACAGTATTACACATCAGGAGTCATGAAGTTCATAAAAGTAATGCCTTACAACATCATTACTCATATTATCAGTTTGGTATTCAGCCGGATGATTTACATCCTGTTTTCTTTTGTAATACTGTTTATATTAGGTAGAGCCATATTTGGCGTGACATTAAACGTGCCGCAATACCTTTCCATACTGTCAGGATCAATATTGGGATTAATAGAGTTTTCTTTCTTGGGCTTACTGCTCTCTTTCACCAACATGAAAGCTGAAAGCGAAAAAGGATTAATCAACATCATCTATTTTGGACTGATATTTTTAAGTGACACATTTTATCCGATGACAGAAATAAATCCCGTATTCGAAGGCATTGTGGAATTCTCCCCGATTACGCCCGTGTTGAAAGTTCTCAGAGGTGATTATACCTATACATTGTATTTGGCTTTGTGGGCCGCGGCTTTCATGATAGCTTTCTATTTTTGTTTCAAAATATTTCAAGTAAAAAGGAGTAAACAATGATCACATTTATAATTACTTTCATTATCCTGATGATGCTCCACGAACTGGCTCATGTATTGACAGCAAAGGCCGTAAATATGAAAATAGACAAAATAGGGGGCACTTGGAAACCTCTGCCTCATATTTATGTTTCTGTCATCAACGCACAAGTGTCTAATAAAAAGAATTTTTTATTCCTGATAAGCGGCAATGCTATGACATGGTTCTTATTCGTTATGCTAATGATTTACGGAAGTATGTTCAAAGTCCCTTATCCGGTTTATATGGCATTCGCCACTCAACTGATTTTCGAAACGAATCCATTCTTCTCGGATTACACAAAATTATTTTGCTATTACAAATACATGAAATGGTTAAAATTACAACTCAAAGTAGGTAACAAATTAACTTACAAAGAAATAGAGGCTAACCGTTCATTTATTATTCAAAAATATATGTATAGCAATATATGGTATTTGCAGTTCGTAGGCTGGGTATTTGTGGTGATTGCTCTATTATCACCTCACCTTTTACCTTCTATCATCCTGTGAATTGACATATATCTTTAATTTATCAACTCGTTAAAAAGAAAAAATATGAAAAAGTTTATCGTTTTGTTTGTTACTTTCTTTGCCATTGCAACTATCACTACAAGTACGCATGCAACCGGTATGAACCGTAATTCTTCTGTCGGAACTCCAGAGAATATATTAAATGGCATCCAAGACAAAATCGAGACAGCCATGAACAACTGTTTCGCCCGGAATTCCGTTTCTCCTCTTGACAGTATTTCCCAAAAGCTAAATAAACTGAAAAGTCAAAATAACATCGTACTTTATTGGAAATCTTACGTCAATTATTATAAAAGCGTCTTTTATGCAAAGCTGGGAGATAAAGACAAAAGCAAAAAAGCTATCAAAGAGGCATATATAACTCTGGAAAAAATGAATAACAAGAACTCGGAAGATTATGCATTGCTGGCTCTGACCCAAAGTTTTTATATACAATTCACTTCAGGAATGGCCGCCGGAGTCCTTTCATCTAAAATCACAAGAAATGCAGAGAAAGCTTTGAAGCTTGATTCAACGAATCTGAGAGGATGGTACGTTCTGGGCAGCAATGATTTCTATACACCCGCGAGTTTCGGTGGTGGGAAAAAAGTGGAGTATTATTTGAAAAAAGCTATTTCAACAGTGCCTAAAAGCATAAAAAACCCATATCTGCCTACTTGGGGAAGAGAATATGCTTTCGAACTATTAATCCGATATTACATCCAGAACAAAAAAATGAACGAAGCCAGGAAATATGTACAAATGGCGGAAAAAGAATACCCGAACAGTTACTTTATTGGTGAGTACAAAAAAATAATCAATAAATAAACCCTCCACCTACATAGGTAAGATAAAATCAAACGATTTATAAATAGCTAAATATCCGATCGAACATGAGAATAGACTTCCATTTATTCAGTTTGTTTCTCCTGTTTTTAATCAGGTCATCATATATATATGCGCAGGATGCGAATATACAGGGAAAAATAACAGATAAGAAAGGTGAACCTATATTGGCGGCCAATGTCTATCTGAAAAAAGAACCTGATAAGGGAACCATTTCTGATATAAATGGATATTTTATTCTCCGGTGTCAAAGCCATAGTTTCAACAATGATACGTTGATCATCTCTTTTTTAGGTCTGAAAACCAAAATCATTCCAACAGTGCACTTAGATACAAGCAAAGAGATATCAATCGTTATGGAAGAAGATCAACAGATGCTTGTAGAAGTAGTGATTATGGCTAATCCATCTTTATCAAGAGAATTCTCAATAAAAGAAGTTTCTAAATTTGATATTTATAATACCCCTTCTTCTGCCGGTGACGCATTGAAAATGGTCACTGTCCTTCCTGCATCCACCAATGTATCAGAAAGTGCCAATGTCGAATTGAGAGGAAGTGCCGGCGATATGTCAAGAGTGATGTTAAATGAAGTACCGGTATATAAACCCGTACGCAATTCCCAGATAAATGGAATCGGAAATTTCAGTCTGTTCAATACAGAAATGATAGAAGAGCAAAACGTCTATGCCAGTAATCCCCCATTGGTCTACAGCAATGCAACTGCGGGCCTGGTAGAGATAGGCACAATAAAGAAGTTGTCAGCAAGCGAAACGGCTCTCTCTCTATCACTTGCAAATATCGGTTTCCTCCACTCTCAGCCCATTAATAAAAAAAGTTTTCTTCAGATATATGGAAATTATCAATTTTCTAAACCTTATTTATGGGTCAATGCAAATAATAAGGATATTAATAAATTTTCATCAGAAGATACCGGTTTGAATTTTCATACAGAATTAACCAAAAGGTTAAGCATCAATCTTTATTCCTATTTTATTAATGAAAAGTATCTGGCTAATGATTATTCTTATACTTTTTCAGGGACAGTGGATGCAGGTAAAAGACGAAATTTCAATATTCTGAATTTCAAATACAAATTGGGCAAAGGATTTATCTCAATAAACAATGGCACAGACTTTTCAAACGAGGACTTTAAATTTGGCAATATTTTATCCAAGCAAAAGAACTGCTATGTATACAGTAACTTCGATTTCAAATATTATTTCACTCCGTCATGGAATTTACAATCCGGTTTTTCACATGAATATACCAAGCAAAATTACCGGAGCCGGTTTCCAAAGTATTATTTTGCGGTAAAACCTGAAAACCCAAGTTATTATTTTGAAAACAGTATATCAAACAACAACCTCGAATTTTATCTGTATAACAGAGTGCAGATCTTTAACGAATTAACTTTAGGTGTAGGAATCAGAAAAAATATACCTGTCAAGGAACAATCCGGATATTGGTCTTATCAAACGAACATAAAATATTCATTCAATAATTATAATTCTATATTGGCCTCTTTAGGGAAGTATAACGGATATGCAACCCCATATTACAACACACAGGAGTTTTCCTCCATATCAACGAGGCAGTATTCATTGGAGTATTCATTTTCGAGAAATGATTTCAATCTCCGGTTGGCTACATATCATAAGAAAGAAAATCTGAAGGAAAACTTTTCTGAAACAGATACTTCCGAAAGATTATTAAGAAAAATATGGGGAGCGGAAATCAGTATGAGTAAGAAATACGAAAATTTGACAGGTTCACTTGCATACACTTATCTCTATTCCAAATTCAGAAATGGGGGCAAATGGTATAACTCGTACAACCGGATGGACTATTTAATAAAAGCGTTTATTTCTTACTATCATAAGAAAGCAGGCACTGTCTCACTGTCTTGCTTAACCCGGCCCGGGCTTTATTATAGCCCGATAATAAATGCCGAGATAAATGAAACAGGGGCATACAAACCTTTATATGGCGATTATAATGTGAAACAATATTCAGGATATTGCAGCGTTGACTTCTCTTACAACAAAGTGCTGACCTTAAAATCATCCAATTTAATATTCTTTCTGACTGTCAACAACATCTTTGACATCAAGAATGAAAGCGCCATAATGTTCAGCGAAGACTATTCTACGATAACAGGATACAGACACTATAACAGACGTTCCATCTACACGGGAATGCAACTTCGTTTTTAAAACCATTTAGTAATGATAAAAAAATAACTTGGTATTTTTTTCTCTCTCTCCATGAAACCATATAGTTCCATTTCTGGAGTTTTTCATCAATTGAATACACTGCTCAAGACCGATGCCTCGGCTCCGAAAATGTACCAAGTTATTTTTTAATCATTACTTAGTAACGTTTAAAAAATAACTTGGTATTTTTTGTCTCTCCATGAAACCTTGTAGTTCCATTTCGGTAGCTCTTCATCAAAGGTAATATGCCGTTGACAGACATCATCATAATTGCTATCCACACAACGAGAAGTGTCGTACTTCTTTCTGTTGATGTTGGTGAAGACACAAAGGCCGGATTTCGTTCTGGCCTCTGCGGCAAGTTCGCATGCCTGCTCAACGCTCTCGAAGGAAATACCACTCCATACTCTGGTGATTTGAGAGAAAAGCCTGTGTTCAATGGGGTTCCACTTCGACGTGTACGGGGGATAGTGCGCCACTATTATGTCAATATGGAGGTCTTCGGAAAGTTTGATCAGCTCTTGCTTGAAAAGCCTGCTGGAACTGCTGTTGGAACCTCCACCGTCACAGAGCAACATGATGGCAGTTGCATGTGGATAGATGTCTTGGAGCACACGATACCAGTAGTACTTGAAGTTGTCGCAGAAGAACCCGGCTGTGTCATGGCTTATTCCGAAGCTCATGTATCCAGTATTCTTTTGAACATCGTAGATGCCATAGGGAATGATTTTGCCGCTTGCAAAGGAGGGGAAGTCATGGTCCCTGCATCGCGGCGACCTGTCGCAGTATACCTGTCCGCCTCTTCTGAATGGGCCGACCAACTCTTTCTTCTTCGTGTCTATACTGAAGACGGGTATGTGATTTTCTTCACACATGCTTCTCATTGCGGAGATTTTCTCGAACTGTTCGTTTCTTTTATTGCACTCTGCCATCGAGGTACACTTCTTCGGAGTGCGTTTCTTGAATCCCTCTTTGGATATGATTTGTTTGAGGGTGTGATAGCTTATGCTTATTCCGTAATCCACCTCCATCTTGTCTCTTATGATGCCAGGCGAATAGAAAAGCATGCGTACGCTCTCATCTTGCGGCAAGCCGCCTATGGCATCTTCCGTAATCTCCCGGAAGATGTCGATATACTCGGGATGAACACTGAGAATACTCTTTCTGCCTCCACCTTTCTTCCTTATGTGTCCGGCAGCAATTGTGTCCCCGCTCTCAAGCTCGTGAATACCTCTATACACTGTATTTCTGGTGACATGATATGTTTTGCAGACCAGACTCACGCCGTGCGTTCCAAGTTCCATCGCCTTGTGGGCACAGAACAACCTGCGTTGGCGTTCGTCCAGATTGGCGACTTCTGGGAAACTCCCTGATTTGTCGCACTCGCTATGTCTTCTCTTGTATGCTTCCACCTGCGCCCTGCGCAAGGGCAAAGATACAAAAAATAAACGACAACAAAGAATTAAACAACAACGTATATCATTACGTATCAGTTAATTAAACCTTAATTCCGCAACACTATTATAAATTAAACTTTTTAAGTACCTGAGCAACAAAAAGTTGCTCAGGATTTTGCCTTGTCAGAATTTTCACTTATCTTAGTGTTGCAAAAAACAAGAGAATCCGACGATAGACATGGCGAAGATACAAATTAAATCTGAGAGACTCACTCCTTTTGGGGGATTATATAACGTCACGTTGCTTGTTGAAATCCATCAGGAATCTAATCTACACCCATGCTACAATAACAGCAATAACAACTAATATCCGAACCATAACTTAACTAACCAATTTAATAACGCCCCAAATGACAAGAGCAATGATGACAACTACTATCAAGCAACATCCTTTAGCCCGTTTCTCCTGCTCTTGTCGTGCATATTGTTTATAACACGACTTGCAAACATGATAGATGGCTCCACTATGCTGATTCCGTAATTTGTACATCAAATCATCCTCTCTTACAGAGCACATAGGACATTTGCCATTATCAAGCAATCCCACACGTTTCAAGTGAGCCACTGCATCAGGGTCGAACACTATGGCCCCACCAAAAGTGGATTCATCAGGGTGGTATTCCAGTTGCTTGCCCTGAAATTCCTGTCTGAAACCTGCATCGTTCAGCTCCTTGCAAATAGCGAACTCATATTCGTCTTGAGTCATCGCTTTTACTTGTTCTCTGGAATACTTCATAAATCACTTCTTTGGATATTTCCTCATTAATTCGCGATTAACTTTATTCCAAAAGTTTCCCAAATACTCACTAAACTGTATCAAGTTGTCATCTATTCCAAAAGGATCTGGGTGGTAGTGGTCAAAATCAATGTGTACAAATCTCGCATAAAGGGTTTCTAGGAAGAACATTTTTGTACGAGGATAGTCGCACTTCAACATTCCCATCATTTGTGATTTGTATTGGCTGACTCTAAACATGAACTGCTCCATGTCTGATTGATTGTATTGCCCTGTATTGCGAACCGCTTGGAAAATCGTTTCGAAGAATTCGTTTCTATCAGAGTTTTTGCTCAGATAACCATAGTTCTTTCCATAATCGAGAGTTAACCAGCCACAAAACATATAAATTTCGTCTTTGTCATACCTTGCGGCTCTTAATTTAGGTGCAGATTGAAGGAAATCAGTTGTCAATTTGGACACTAACAATATCATCTCCTCCGAAGAATATAGTGTATCGCTATTACTTTTCGAACCAAAAAGGAAATCAAATAATCCCATAATATCAAGATGTGTTTTTAATCAATTTTTATTAAGAACCCAATCTCTGACAAGATCAGTGATCAGTTTAAATAGTTCTTTTATCTGTGGTGGCAGAATGAATAGGATTGCTGTTAGCCAATAAAAAATCGTATAGGCTGTAGTGTGATATTCAGCAAAATACAAAATATTATTGTTGAACAAATGCCTAACAAAATTAGGAACAATAAACAAGCCATGAAATACTCCACTTATCCATGAGTAAGTGTCCGATGCCTCAATATTGCATATAAGCCATGCAATACCAACCTCTACACCTAATGCAATCGCTAATGGTAGACAAAAACCGAGAAGAAATGAATTGAAAAAGAATCGTATAATCTTCTTGATTTTAAAAGGGCCGTCTTTATGTCGGTCAAGTTCCTTTATGTATTGTCTACCACGTTCATCTATTGTAAAAGAAGTCCATGTATCGCATCCAAACATATATCTGTCACTTGAATATCGAAGAGTACCATATTGTCTTAACTTGTTGTTAAACTCTTCTGAAGGTGGAATGTTGTCGGCAAATCCATAATCATACATATCAGGGTTATAGCCAATACTTCCACCTTGAATAATAGCTCTTCTCAGTACCGCTTCTAATAACGTTCTTGCCATATTATCCCTACTAAATTGTCAGATGCCTATAATATTATGTAAGTCAGTATTGATTTCCTCGCCTTTAGAGAGCCCCTGCCAGCGGTGCAATTCTTTGCCATTTGAGTCTACTAAGACAAAAACAGGCCAAACACGAATGTTGTATTTGGTTTGCAGCACTTCATCCTCGTCCAAGTTCACTCTTTTGACAGGCAGTTTCAACGGAGTTTCCTTCAGTAGTGCATCTTGGTTCTCTGTCATCTTTGAGTTCATGTAAAAGTAGAGAATACTCAAATTGCTGTTAATCTTCTTGGGATTTTCTTTATCCACTATTTTCAGAACAGCCATAAGGAATGATGTCAAATCGTCGCTGTCAGGTAATGTAATGCCAAAATTTGAATGGTTTTTGCCAACACATTCACAAATCATATTGCCCCCGATCGAACATTCCAAAGTAAAGAACCTTGCATGATGGCTCTTCCTTGAGCCAACAATAAGACCAGCCTTAGCAGCTGCCATAGTGTAGGGTTTGGAAAAACGAATCAATACGATAAACCTATCAGGGTTATTATTAACATTCGTTGTAGAAATGAATGTGTTGTCCCAGTCAAATTTCATATTAGGCTTTAGCCTATTATTGATAAAACCTTTCCAGTTCTTTATGTAAGACAGCGTTTGCTCTTCAAGTTTCCGGTCGTTATACAGCCCAACAACCATAGGAATGAAATCAAAAGCAAGAAAGAAGTTGCTTTGATATGCCTCTGTTGGGGATATTTTCTTCTTGAATGGATTCCACATACTCTTTAGGCACTTGATAATGATTTAGAAATTGCGATTCCTCTTAATGTCGGCTATAATGTCCATAATCATTGCATCGATAACCTCATGCTTGAACCCTAATGCTATTGCCGTAGCTTTGCATAAAGCCAATTCCCTGTCATCTATATCTCCGTCGCACATCATCAGAAGCACCATGTCTTTCAGATAGACCGCTCTTTGTCCTGGTGTTTCTGGAGGTAAGAATTTGATGCCTTTAGGCTTCTTGATACATCTTTCAAGATCGGAAGGCGTTAAGCCATCCCTTGCCATCACTGTGGCCAAAGTGGCCATTTCGTTATCTTCCAATTTGCCATCGGCAAAGGCAACTGACACGAGATTCTTCAAGTGGCTTAGTTTTTCTCGGCTCTCGCGAGATTTGAATAAATCAATAAAACTCATACTCTTTAATTTTTAGGCAAAGTTAAACTATTTCTGTTAATGATACAAATATATCCAGTTCGCAAGCCTTGTGAAAACGCAAATTTCAGCGAAGCCCAGTTCCTTTAGACCGACAATTGGAACGAAAGAAAGGTGTGTTCTTCCCATTGCCAATCTGAGGTATCGGCAAACACTTTATTCATACAACCATGAAGCCCACACCTTAACGGTGCAAGCATTCACTTAAGCAGTTGATGAATAATCCTCTAATTTGCCGATTTTCAGATTGCATCAAGTAAAAGCAAACACTTCCTTTATCCTAATGTCTCTATTTTCTTTTTATGTCATTATATCTTAATTCTGCAACACTATTATAAATTAAACTTTTTAAGTACCTGAGCAACAAAAAGTTGCTCA
>OGJT01000463.1_pt1:20000-21000 | contig 21000 bp, 12 predicted proteins | sample 1572331 | NCBI WGS metagenome assembly OGJT01 (sample SAMEA2582094, study PRJEB24529) | metagenome | biome: Human gut stool | place: China | collected 2011
CTTAGCGAGCTAGCAGGGCGAGGCTCATTGCCATCAACGAACTCACTCCATAGGCAACAAAGGAAAGGGAACCAAGAAAGAAAGCCAGGGGGGGATACTGCCTCAAAGAAAGGATAGAGCAGCCCGGGGCGCATTCCTTATTTTAGGAAGAAAAAAATGCACGACTTGGTAGCTCTCTTATCTTTTGAAGTGGGATGGCACACGGTAGGGATTTCTTACTGAAACTGGCTCCTTCCCTCTTGTAGTGATGCTAGGCGACGAGCGTAGGAGAGATGTAATCTCTCTTATTCAACGTATGGTAGCTTCACTTGCTTAACTTACTGGTAGTTCTTCCAAGGCTTCTTCAAGTCTTTCCTGTAGTTTTCTCTTTCTGGTAGGCAGTTAGGCATTTGGTCGCGTAGATCTTCTATTTTGCCGGAATTCGTTGATTGCGGAGTACGAATTTACAATGGAAAGGTAGCTAGGCCAAGAGCCGAGAAGAGAGAAGAAAGACTACCTTTTGCTTCTAGAAAGCCGGAGAGAAAGGGCTACTTCCAATCCATTCTATCGCAGTCTATTTTGATAGAAAGGAAGAACCCTATTTATATGATTTATATGCTTAATACACCCAACTCTATAAACTATAAAGTAGACTTGGAATATACCTCCAGAAAGAAAGAGATGGCTGCATCTGCACCTAAGGGCTGATTATTGGTTATTGGGTCTAGCTTCTGTTAAAGCCATAGGGAGATAGCGGACCAATCTTTCTTCTGTTATAGACTTGTGATGTCACAGAATAGTCCGGAAGAAGAGAGGCAGTCTTCTCCAATGCTTCTCTTGGATTAGAATGGGTGGGATTCAGGATGAAAATAGGAATTCGAAATATTATAGAGAGAGATGGTCGAGCAATCAGCCGGCAAGCATAATAGGTAGCCGACAGCAGCAATCGACCATCTGCCAATAAGAGGACAGCTCCTAATCAATTCCATTCTTGCCTCTCTTCTTCTTGCCTTCTCAGACT
>OGJT01000464.1_pt1:0-2500 | contig 20920 bp, 22 predicted proteins | sample 1572331 | NCBI WGS metagenome assembly OGJT01 (sample SAMEA2582094, study PRJEB24529) | metagenome | biome: Human gut stool | place: China | collected 2011
TAACGGCTCACGCTTTTTTAATGATCTTTTTTATGGTTATGCCGGCGATGATAGGCGGATATGGTAATTGGTCTTTTCCTCATTCTGATTTTGGTTTTCGTATCACGGATCTTGCTTCGCGCTTTATGGCGAAAATGCTCACCGGATTGCTTTTTCTTTCTCTCCTGGGTAAAGTAGTATCCCTTTTATTTAATTTTTTTAAGTGGGTATTACTTTATTGTGGCTTCTCGGGGTTTCCAGGGATCCTCACTGCCTGTTCGGTGGTCCCTACCGACCCCGTCCCCCTGCTAGAGTTCTACCTCAATATGCCCCACCAAGACCCAAACTGGGTTAGATATGTGATAGACGTCCTACGCGTCACCCCTCCTGCCGAGATGGCTGCACAAATCCAATCTTTTATTAACCTCGAATCGGCTTCGGCAACTCAAAAGGTTATAATTGACCAGTGCAAAACTATTTTTTTTGAAAAAGAAGATTCGAACTTGTTTATTCCTGAATTCTACTTTGATGTTATGGTTAGTGCATTGTTAGACCAACTCAACGTAGAATTTAATCAAGGAGCACTCTCAAGCATTCTCATATCTCTCTCCACCGATGAGCACCACGCCCCGTTCTACGCAGAGCTCTTAAATTCGGAGCTGTATACTTCTTTTTTGAACGAACATAAAGCAAAGGAAGAAGCGGAGTCTCGTAGTTATTTGAAATACCAGGAATATCTTTCACTAGAGGACAGGGGCCGCGTGCTCCGGGCCGAACGCGATTCGTTGTTGCGTCAGTTAAGCCGGCACCGGGGCTAGGGATCACATATTTAGTAGGACGAGGCCCGCTACGAAGAACCTAACAGAACAAGCAATGCCCCATTTTCTTTGAGAGAGTCTAGTATGATTACACTCCTATTCAGGATATAGTATGTTATCATTGTTTCCTATGATAATAGATCAATAAAACGAGGTTTCGAAGCAAACAAAGTGAGAGCGATTTTAAGGAGAGTGAATTTAAGGAGGACGATGGACCCACTCACGATCTACTAAAAGGCAAGTAGCTTGATATTGGTTCAAATCCAATTCGTGAGAAGAAGCGTCAAATGATTTGGACAGTTGTCGCGCTGGCGGAGCGGGGAGCCTACAGGGAAGATTGGGGCAATGAGGAGCTCGACGAGTATCTGCAGACCCTCTACCCCATCGACTACATCTATCGCTGAACCAACTGACTCATCTACCGAATCAACGTTCGACTTGCATGTGTTAAGCATATTCGCTCGAGGAGGTCAAGATGCCGATCGGTTCTTCTGGGTGGGGAGTTGCCCACTCCGCTAACGCTATGATCCGGTCAAGGCGAATGGATGTGGCCATTTACTATTAAGAAATAGTGTATGCAAGCAAGACGTGACTTCTCACTGATGATGTTTAGTCAAAAGCTCTCTCTCTCTCTATCTATGAAAATAGTCGTATGTATCACTTCCCGAAGAGAGGGAAACCACTCCTTCTCCGTCCGCTCAAACGTACCTTTGCTCTAGCGGAATTCATATCCATACCGGGCTTTCTCTCTTCCCCCTCTCGGGGTTATGGTCCGTGCGTGCAGCCGTATACGAAAGCTTCCTAAGCCTTTTCTTTCTTCCTTCGATGCACCTCGGTCGCCTCATCTGTCTCCGCTTAAACTGACTACCCCGGGAAGGAGGGGGCCCTACCCATTGGATTTAGACTCGGCTTGCTTGGGCGGAGCCCACGTAGGGACTAACATGGGCTTTATAAACTAATGAATGCGGGTGGGGATGTATAAAGAAAGGCAAAGGCGACTTGATCGGGGATACTTATCCCAAGGCTGAGCCTGCACCTTCGGAGTTTGTGTAGTCTTTCCTACCGTCAACCTCCCTTCCAGAACTTAAATGCTTTCATTCTCCTTCTTTAAGGTTGCGAAAGGGTAAGGCCGAATGGAGACGAATAAAGGATTGGGCGCGAATCAAAATGGTCTTTCCGAGATCATTCATCCAGCGCAAACAAAAGGGAAGAGCTTAATCCGGTGAATAGAACTGATGTCTATCCATGGAGTGGGGCGAGGACAGACAGGCTAACGGTTTGGCTGGCGGTCTCTTTGCTCCTGGCGTGGCGGCCCGTCCCGTTTCGTGTGCTGTACCGTTCGCTCTGTTTGAGCGCGTTGCTACGGCCAGTGTGCTTCGCAAGTTTTCGTTCTGCCGTGCCTGCCTTGTGCACAACACCGCTCGGCCGATTCTACTAGGGACACTGGACTGACGGACGGAATTGACGGACTAGTCCTGGGAGCCGTATCTAGGTGTTCCGGAGAGGGAGTTGCGACAGAGGATTCTTTCTATTAGGGAAAGAAAGCCAATGCCTGCTCGTAAAAATGTCCGACAAATATCTGCGATGATCGAGCGTTATTTGATGATTATGAGTCCTAGTTGCCCAGCGGCCCTGTTTTGCTATTGTCCAGCGAACCAAGGGATTTGCCCGATCCGAACCGAGCAGAGCAAGGGACCACTCGA
>OGJT01000467.1_pt1 | contig 20791 bp, 10 predicted proteins | sample 1572331 | NCBI WGS metagenome assembly OGJT01 (sample SAMEA2582094, study PRJEB24529) | metagenome | biome: Human gut stool | place: China | collected 2011
TGGCTCTTACGTTAAAGCACTACGAAAAGCGTCCACACATTTAACGGAAGAACCACAATTTATGGCTTATATGACAAAAAGAGATGTAAAACCTCTTGTGATTCTTTTGATTCATGAAGAAGGGGGGTGTGTTCATAATTGACACACCCTCTTTCAATAATCTAACGAAAACAATCTTGAGGCAGGTGAGCATAAGTTTATTGGGTGTTTTTACCCACTTGCTTCTTCATAGCGTTTATTGATGCCTCTTTATTCTGCAAGTCTCCCTATTAGTAGTTAGGACCTTCACCAAAGTTTGGTGCCCCCTTGTCGTACCACACCCTTTCAGAGTTAAGCAGTTCAGGTCTTTGTCCATCGGTAAAGGTGAAGCCTTGTTGTGTCATTGCTGTCTCGATAATAGTACGCATCTTATCAGCAGGGTCGGGTTGAGCGATATAGAATCTGCGAGGCAACTCAGTGTTTGGTTTCATTGTAACCCAAGGAATGAGCGAACTACCAACTTTAGGAACACCAGAGCGGCGCACTGTTACAAACTGCTCAAGAGGTTGATAGAAGAAGTGTAGATACAATTGGATGTAAACCTTCTCTAAGTCGTTTGGAACATTACCTGTTAGTTGGTAGTCAGAATTAGCCATCATCGTGGCAATAGCTGCATCGTCGTAGGTAACAGGCTCGTCTAACTTGTCGTTACAATGTGCCTTATCATAATAAGGTATTTTATTCAGTATCGCTAAGCGGTTATAAGCTTTTGCTGAAGCCTCAACGCCAAGTTTAAAGTATTCGGCTGCAGTATGTGGCAAGTTAGCACCCAGTAATTTAAACTCAGCCAGATAGAGGTTCATTTCAGCTGTGGAAAGGGTCATCTCGTAAAGTGGGTTATCTTCAGTGTCTTGTACCACCTTACCTTTTGGAGCTGTTGGGAAAGTGAAGTCAACGCGGCCACGCACTAATTCCTCGTTAAAGTACGATAGCGGTGAGTAGGTTTTCGTTTTTTCTCCATCAGTTACTTTCCATCTGGTTGTTACAAAATAATTGTTATTCCCAGTGTATTCTGTCTTTTCAGATATAGCCATACCGATAGGTAATCCCTGATAGCGTACCCATGGTTCGCCATCACCTTTCCAGCTGTCAAAATGTTTCTTGCCAGAAGCATCTGTGGTATAGTTCACCTGGTCTAAAATATATTTAGGAATAGCACAGTTGTTATCTCCTCTTGCTTGTGCATCAAAGAAAGCTTGCACCACCTCAGAGTTGAAATCGTTTTTAGTAAACATCACCAGCATTCGTGGATCTTTGTTACGTTTCATGAAGTCGATAACGTTTTTACTACTAACACCTAAGTTCACACTATTATCACTTCCATAGGTGTTGTTACCGCCATCTCCACCCGTACCTTTGTTATATACATAGTCGTCTGTAATAGATTGCATCACGTTTGCATCGTCAGCACCCACTTCCTCGGCTATTTTTAAGGCCTTAGCTTTGTTTTGGTGAAGTAGTCTTACCGCAATTTTAAGTTTTATGCCGTTTACAAATTTCACCCATTTCTTAGTATCTCCCCCGTAGGCTAAGTCATTGTCTCCAACACTTATCTGCGTTGTCGTTGACTTCAGCTTATCCAGGTCGGTGTTCAGCTCGGTCAGCCATTGGTCGAATAGACTCTCTTGCGATTCGTAGTTAGGTGTTAATGTGCCCCCATACTTGGCTTGTGCAGCTTCAGAGTAAGGCCTTGAGCCAAAGAGATCGGTATCGAACAGTCCCATGTAAACTGTTAGAGCGTTTGCCATAGCCGAAAGGTGCGAGTATTGAGCAGCCTTATTGGCTGGCATCTTATCGATAGTCGCTTTAATATCATTCTCATATCGTTTAACATAAATGAGCTGAGAACCCACACCACCCAGTTCAGCCAACTTGTTATACAAGTCGTTAAAACTACTTGACGGTGAATATGCCTGAACTATTTTTGACGTGTAAGCTCCATCATAATACCACAGCAGGTAATCGAAGGGTTGGTATTGCACCTGTTCCTGAGTAAACAAGAACACAGGATTTCCTTCGGCGATAGTCGATGGGTCAGTATTTATTTTTGCGTATTCGCTTTCGCTACATCCTGTTGTCAGTACCATGCTTGCGGCACATATACTAAAGGCGAGCGACTTGAATTTTATAATATTCTGTTTCATAATGGAAAACATTTAGAATGTAGCGTTTAATGTGAAGAGATAGCTTGCTGTGTAAGGCATAAATGATCGCATACGGAACTGTGCAGCTCCTGTTCCACGTACCGATTCAGGATTCTCGTGATTTGGTGCAGTGTTCAGTAGGTATGCCAAGTTACGTCCGGTGAAACTAATGGATAAGTTCTTTGCACCGATATAGCTGCTAATTTTGGTCGGAACGTTGTACGAGAGAGTTATTTCTCGCAGAGCGATGTAGTTGATTTTCTTAAACCAGTCATCGTTAATAACGCCTGTTCCCCAACTATTCTTAAAGTATGCAGCACTTTGCAGGTGTGCTGGTTCTACATAACCTTTTTCATAAGCCTCCTGATAAGTCATTCCACTAACGTCTTGGTTAGTTCCTCCTGGTGTGGTAACAATCGTTCCAGCATCGAAAACAACATCAGGGATAAAGCCATCAGTAAATACCTTATCTTGCGCATTAGCGTATTTGCTGGTCCAAGTCATCCCTTTACGGTATTTCTCGGTCTCTCCAGAGAATCCGTATGCAGTTGCGTAGCGTGAGTTATACGAAGCAACGTATCCTCCAAAGCGTGCGTCAAAGAGCACATAGAGACTAAGGTCTTTCCATCTTAGGGTAGAGTTTAGTGATCCAAGGAAGTTAGGCAACATCGAGCCAACTTCTTTCACAGTACCTCCGCGCTTATAATACACTGTTCGGAATTTGTTTGTGTAGCCCACCACTGGTTTGCCAGTCTTTTCGTCGGTCTTTATCCAAGAGTCAGACATTAGCATACCATAGTCGGAGCCTACTTTGGCAACAGATGCTATGCGGTAGTTACCATAGTTTGCTGCACCATCCAGATTAATGTAAGAGGTTACATCAGGACTAAGTTCTACAATCTTATTGCGGTTGCGAGTGTAGGTGAAATTTAGGTCCCATTGCCATTGTTTTTTCTTTATAGGAGTAGTATTGAGTGCTATTTCTATACCTGAGTTTTGTATGTTACCAGCGTTGATTAGCTTTTCTTTTACGCCCGATTCCCAAGGTACATTGATAGTCATAATTTGGTTTCGAGTGTTTTCCTTATAATAGGTGAGGTCTACCCCAATCCTACTGTCAAGGAAACGCCAGTCAAGTCCCACTTCCCAAGCATTCTTACGTTCAGGTTTTAAGTTGGTACTCTTCATATTCTCAGGGATAGTCATTCCATAAATCTTCTTGTCGCCACGTTGATATGTTGCCACAGAATAGCCCGAATTTATATAATAAGGAGAGGTGTCGTTTCCCACCTGCGCCCAAGAACCGCGTACTTTTGCAAAGCTAACCCATTTTGGAAGTTTGTCTTTGAAGGTTTCTGTGATGATCCATGAACCAGAAACTGAAGGATAGAAATAAGAGAAATTACCTGTTCCGTAGCTGTAAACCAAGGCTGAGGACCAGTCGTTACGTCCCGTTATGTCCAAGAATAGTTGATTCTTCCAGCTTGTTCCAATCATAAAAATGGTAGAGACGATACGCTTGGTGTTGAATTTATACGCATTAAAGCTGGCTTGTTGCTTTGAATTCTTGATAAAGAATTGGTTGGGCACAATAAGTCCACCGTTCGTACTCTCGCTATTATACTGTGCATATTGGTTAAAATATTCCTCACGTAAGAACCCGTGCACTTCCCAGTCCTTATTAATTTGATAGTTTAGGTTGGCCGCAAGGTACAAGTTCTCTTGTGTAGTGTGCGTGTGTGAGAGTGCATAAGACCCACCTTCGTTGGCATAACCACTACCAGGGGCTTTTAGTTCGCCATCGATGGCATAATAGTTGAGCGAACCACCAGTTGAAAGCTGTAGCCAAGGCAGTGCTTGAATATTGATGTTAAGCACAGGGCGAAACATTGTTTCTGTTTGTTTGTAATCGTTTTCAAAGATACTCCACCACAGCTCCTTACCAGGTACAGCACGATAGAGATCGCCATATCTTTCGCTGGCAAGTCCACCATGTTCCCCTTTGTAAAGGTTACGATAACGATTAACATCGTATTCACGTGGGAACGTACTATTAGCAAAGTATTCTCCAATGTTTAATGGTGCATTACGGGGTTGTGACTGTGTAAAGTTCATGCTGAAATCTACTGTCACGATGTTCCCAATCTTTTGTGAAGCTTTTCCTAAGAACGACAGACGGTTAAAGGTGTTGCGTGGTGTAGTACCCTTATTGTATTTATAAGATGCTGAAGCGTAGAATTGTGTACGATCATTACCACCTTGCAATGATACATTCGTATTGGTATTAAAGCCTGTGTCATAAGCATCTTTATAGTTGTTCGGGAACATCTTCGCCGTTCCCATTGTTCCATCGTACTGTTCAAACTGTTTACCCTCAGCCCATGAGATATCAGGTCCCCAAGCATAGTTCCCATATTGTTCGATGAGCGAGTATTCACCTTTAGAGTTACGAGCGAACGATGTCATGTTATCGCTCCAAAGGTTGCCCGTGGCAGTGTATTCGTCTCCATAATCTACAGCACCAGGGAAAGCACCAATCATATAGGTGTTTTGTAGATCTGGAGAACGATAGACTGTTTCTAATCCTATAGTTTGCGAAACCTTTACAGTAACACCTTTGCCTGCTTTCCCACTTTTAGTGGTAATTACTACAGCACCATTCAAACCACGTGAACCATATAATGCTGTTGCTGCAGCGCCTTTTAGTACGCTCACACTCTCAAAATCATCGGGGTTAAGGTTCTTTAGTTGGTTACCGTAGTCGTTGATATTGCTATTCCAGTCAGCATCGCCTGATTGGCTTGTAGCATTATCTAATATCACACCGTCTACTACAAAGATAGGTTGGTTGTTGGCATTAAGAGTAGATGCACCTCTTATTTGAATTTTAGTAGAACCAAACATTCCACCGTCTGACTGGCTGATCTCTACACCAGCCACCTTACCTTGCAATGCTGTGACAGGAGAAACAGTGTTAGCTCGTTCCAGTTCATCGCTTTTCAGCTCGGTGACAGCATAACCTAATGCTTTTGTTTGTCGTTTAATTCCCAATGCCGTAACCACCACATCATTAAGCGCAGTGGCTTCTTCTTCAAGGGCAACGTTTATCTGTTGTCGACCATTAATATCTACATTTTTAGGTTTCATCCCCAAGTATGAGAATACTAATGTGCCTTTTGTGGGGCATTGTAGGGTGTATTGCCCGTCGATATTAGTCACAGTACCCATATTTGTACCTTTCACCGTTACCGAAGCACCGATTACAGGCTCGCCCGTTGGGTCTTTCACAATGCCACTAACCGTGACATTTTGCGCATAAAGCTCAGTAGCGAACATCCATATCAGTGCCATCATACAGATTCGCCATAAGGCTTGCGCTTTGTTCTGCTTGTTGTTCATTTTGCTTATAGTTAAAGATTAATATGTAAAATTTATTGTTTAGGTTTTATATATGTCTCTATTTCACTTTCATTCTGTATCAGCTCTTTGTGTTAGGTTTTGTTGTTTTGACTATTAGCTATGTGTAGCAGCTATTACTACAGTGAATGTATTGCTCTTGTAACTCTTATTGAGAGAAACTTTTATTTGTTTAGTTATAGGTTCTTATTAATAACTTCTGATATCTTTGAGTAAACAGATTGATACTCTAAAGATGGTTTTTAAGTATTGTAGATATTGTAATTTCGATTGTAGGTTAGTGTTAGTATGTTTTACGACACATAAAGTGTTGCTTAACGGTTATTTATATAGTTTTTATTATGTGAGCAAATATAAATAAAATAAATATATTAAGCAATAAAAATGGCGATTAATTTTTGTAAATATGTAAAGGCGGTAAGATGAGGTACTTGTAAATAGGTAAGTAGACAAGAGAGTGGGTAGGAAAGAGTTGTCCTTTGGTTAAGATGACTAAGATGATTATTTGTAACGAAGTAGAGAGGATAGGCTAATCAGCTATTTACAATCAGTTGCTGCTTACAATTCCCTCATCTTCTACCATGCAACAATAGACTTTGTTACCTAAAAATCTCGATTTTTCAGATGTTTCAGGTGATATTGTATAGTTCATGTTCCTTTATTCGTTAATGTCAAAATCTAAGTATTTGTTGTGGACTTACACCTGACTCTTATTCTGTGATATGTAATAAATGATAATAGTTGATGTTACAATATATTGCAGATTATATTTATTTTACTTATATTTGCAACTAAAAGCGTGGTTTATATTGTGGTTTAATAGCACTATCACGATGTTCTTTACGTTTTGGTAGACAGAACTATGGTTAATTTCTATGTTCTGTCGTTTGATAAACCTTTCTTATAAAGTGCTTAGACATTACAGCTTATGAAGAAATTTTTACTGATGTTTTCTTTGTTTGTGTCTTTAGTGACGTTCGCACAAACAAATGGTGAAATGAGAATTGCAACATCTACGCCCTTAAGGCAAGACTTTGAATTCCGTGTTACTCGAACCAATGACACCAGCAAAGTTTTTGTTGATTGGGGAGATGGTAATAAGCAAGAAGCTACGTTAGAAGGCTGGAGTAGTAATAAGAAGATAACAGGAAAGTTACTTAAAGACACAATTATTGTCTATGGTGATTTCTCAGCCGTTGAGGTCTCTGACGCAAAAGCAACATATCTTGCTTTTAAGAATCAGCCTAATTTAAAGCAAGTTGAAGCAAAGAAGAACGAATTAACCTACGAAGGTGTTGATTTCTTTGGTGCTCCTAATCTTGTTACACTTGACCTCAGCTATAATAAGATTACGCGCTTAGACCTACGCAATTTTAAGAAATTATCTAACTTTACAGCCAATCATAATGAATTGTTGGCTACTGTCTTATTTCCTAATGGCAGTACAGAGCTACGAAATATCGACATGTCAGATGGAGATATTACACACTTTTATCCTGTTAGTCTACCTAATCTGCGTTATCTTAATCTTGCGAACGGTAGTTTGTTAGAATTAGAATTGGGTAATAATTATCCAGAGTTACGTGATGTTGATATCAGTGGCAATGTTGGAGTAACATCTATTGACGTTACGCAACAAACTAAACTTGAAAAGCTCCTTATAAAGGGAACGAAGATAACAGAGCTAAACCTTATTAATAATCCAGAACTTATTATGCTTGATGCGTCTAATACTGACATCGCAAAGCTTGACTTAAGTAGTAATAAGAATATAACAACGCTTGAACTCAGTGACTCAAAGTTGTCTCGTTTAAATGTGTCTAACCTTGCAAATCTTCAGACAATTAATATTGATAATACGAAGATACAACGTGTTGACTTATCACACCAGCGTTTTTTGCGTAGTGTGAGTGTACGGAATACTGGAATACAATTCCTTGATATGCATGGTGCTATCGGTACTAACCGACTGAATCACCTTGATATGCGTGACTGTAAGAATACTACGCCTCAGTCACTGAACTTTACTTTCAAAGCAATGCCGTCTCATACAGGTATTTCTTATCGTACGAATGTTTTCCTATCAGGGGCTAACTACGAACATGCTAATACTGGGATGTTAGATGATGATGCCGACAATTCTTATAAATTAGATGTTCATGGTGATGCTACTGCTTCTATGGATTCTGTCTCTATAACTATGCAATCATCTGAAAATGGAGGCAGTTATACACTAAGTCAAATTCCTGATGATGGGTATTTTGCAACTTACGAGCCTATTAAAGGGAAAGTTCTGCCTGGTTTCCCAATTAAGATAGATGCTACAGCACCTACTGGTGCAAAGTTCGTTGGCGTGGAGGTGAATGGTAAATTGATTGCTGATAGTATCTTTGTCGTGTCAGAAGCAGCTGTTGTAAAGCCTGTTTTTAGTGTTTCTGGTGATGATGATTATATCAAACTAACAGTTCCTACAGGTATAGACCAACAGTATTTCCTTTCAGTAAGTGGTGAGGAAAAAGATGTATCAATTGACTGGGGAGATGGCGAACTTGTAAAAGTGAAGGTTAAATCAACCCCTACAACCATAGAGGGACAGACATCTGGACAAACTGTAACGATATATGGCGCTGTTACAGGAGCTGATTTCTCAAGTTATCCCGGTGTGGGTGTTGATAATAAGATAACTGCTGTCGACCTAAGTCATAATGTTCATTTGCGTTCTCTTTCTACGTATATGAATTCAATTACGTCCATAGATGTTTCTAAACTAACTGATCTTGAGTCTCTTGATTGTTCTTATTCAGACCTTAGTTCCTTAGATGTTAGCAAGAATAGCAAACTTATCAATTTACGTGCTTATGGTAATCAAGTTGATAATATAGATGTTACAGGTGCTGTCGATTTAGCTTATCTTGATGTAAAGAATAATTGGCTGGAAAGCTTAGATTTAAGTCATAACAAGAAGCTTGTTTATTTGAATATAAGTAGCAATGAGATAGAGACAGTTGACGTAAGGGATATGACGGAACTTGTAGAACTTTATGTTTCAAATAATAAGATTACTGCTCTTGATGTTAGCAAGAACCCTGCATTGAAGACATTGCAGCTTTCTAATAATTCAGTCTCAAACTTAGACTTAAAGAATAATCTTCAACTTGTGACACTTACTGTTGATGGCAATAGATTAGAGGGTCTTGATCTCACGGGACATGAGCGGTTGACCTATCTGAACGTAGGTGGTAATAGATGGGATGCATGTACTCTAAATGATCTTTATTATAGCCTTTCACGTTATCCTACGCTTCAGAGTGGGAAGACGCCACGTGGTAACACGCTTTTCGTTCGTGGTGAAAAAGACGGAGAGTATAATGATGCCGAGCATGCTGAGTCTTCTATTGCTAAGTTGAAGGGTTGGACGATTGATTATGAGGGAGATGGAACTGGTTGTAACATGGCATATATTACAATACAGGAGCCAGAATATGGAACGTTAAAGGTGTTTACAGCGGATGGCGTTGAGGTTCTGACAGGTACAAAGGTGGCTAAGAACACAGAGCTTACTATTAAAGCAATACCCGCATCTGGATATAAACTTGAAACATTAATACTGAACGATGAAGATGTTGATTCGCCTAATTTCAAGGTTACTTCTTCTGTGACTATTGGAGGAATCTTCACAGTTTCGAATCAAATAGACACTCTTTCTAATGATGCACTTAGCGTATCTGGGGGCAAGAATTGCCTAAGTTTTACGACTGCATCACCTATACATTTGAATATCTATACGTTAAATGGCAAACTGATGTATTCTGGTATGGTGAGAGGGAGTAAGACTGTTAGCCTACCATCAGGTATCTATATCATTAAAACGAAGGGCTATTCAAAAGTTGTAGCTGTTGAATAGAATGACCTCAAACTTGTCCGCATGAGAAAGCGGGAAGGTTGGATTTATCAGTCCCGAAGGTTTTTATAGACTTTCGGGATTGTTCTTTCTTATTATATAGGACGTTGTGAGTAGGGTAGTGCTATAGTTTTGCATAATACAGATAGTTACGGTTAGTGTCGTGTCGTTCATATTTCTTTAGAGTATTTGACTCTGTCTGCAAAATAAATGTAACTTCGTGAGAGGCACAAAGGAATTAATTTGTATTTTTGCAGGAGAGTGGCTTTAGTGCTGTGATTAGTAATATATGAAGAAAGGAAGAGTCTGTTTTCTTCTTGAAGTGCGTAAACCCAGTTGTTATTCTCCACATGGAGGGGAGGTAGACATATAAGAAAAGTAGCGGATAGAAGAAGGGAGAGGCTTATAAAGAATAGTATGAAAGATAAGAATAAAGGTGATGAGGCCCTTAATTTAGAACATACAACTGTCGAGTCATCAGGCAAGTCGGTAGCCATAGACAGAGATGATGAGGAGATGAAAGAGAAGTTGAACACTCTGTTTAAGCTCCGGTTGCTCTATAATAGTGGTGAGGAATTGTGGCAACATATAGGAAAGTCGGGTGGAGGCAACAACTCTTTTGGTCGTGTTGGTGGGAAAGATGCGTTCCTTCGTAGGGCCATCTTTCATGAGTTGGCACGTGAATGGTATGACGAAATGGGTGTTTCCATTGAGTGGCTGTTGGATGCTTATAGTCAAGTTGCCAAGCTGATAGAGAAATATAAAGCGTACTTGACAGGCGGAGATAAAGTGAACAATCAGACTGCATGGTGTGAACAGATCGTCAATGTATGTATCTTCGATGATGAGATTGACGAACAGCAACAGGGTTGCAAACGAGAAATTCTCCAGCTGTTGAAGGCAAAAGACGTTTATTGTCTGGCTATCTTCCTCTTGATAATGCTTGGTGCTCTGCCTCAGTCTGTCGAGACACGACAGGGTAATGTGGCGGAGATGCGAACACAATATGAGCGTGTCTATCGTTTCTTTTCGGGTGTTTGTCATCGGAATATATTCTTTGTACAGACACCTCGAATGGCCTTCTTCCATAAAGCTTTGAAGGATGTAGAGGAGAAGCTGACCCGTATTCGATTGATAAAGCTCACAATAGACGTACTTAGTAATCTTTCTGTTCTTGTTAGTACAGAGCAACTTGCGGAGACTGGTCGCCGTGAACAGTGGAATCAAGTCTACCCTAATCTTGACGGATATTGGTTGGGCAAACATCATAATGAATATCATGCAGACTATTGGGAAGTTGAGGAGACAGCAACGGGTTATGCTTTCACTCATTATTTTCACAAAGACGACGAGGATAAAACGCTACATCAGCAACAATTCACGGTCACTTTTCACAGTAATGGTGAGGACTATGCCTGTGTGCAACATCCCCGCTCTGTAGCGCAGTGGCTTAATAACGATCTACTGTCAAAGGATGATGTCACCTATTTATATTTCTCATTCAGCGACGAGGATGACCCTTTGTTGATGTCGTTCGACTCGTTTATGATGGATGTGTCATGGTTTCAGCCGATGCAGTTGAGGCGTGCAAAAGAAGGATGGATACCTCCAACGGAAGAAGGGACAGAGCTTATAAACGACTTTGAGCCCTATTCTTATACTTTCTATCTTAGCTTAGAAGCAATTACGCCGACATACATTTCTGTTAGAGATGAGGCTGGGAAAGAGTATAGAGTGTCGGTCTCTAAACATGAGGAATTGAGGAGTTGCACCTTAGATGATGCTATTGGTATTATTACATGGGGTGATAAACGTTATGTCGCCTTTGACAATCAGTTGTTGTACATCCCTATAAAAGAGAATACTTCAGACAGTTCGAATGATACTATAACACTTTTGTAGTCGAAGCGTGAGGCTGGAAAGGGATGTCTGCTAAGTTTACAAGCTCTCTCGTAGGGGTATTTCTGTGATAGTTTCACTCTGTATTTAAACAAGAAGTAGAGGTGGGGCTACATGTGTTTGTGCTCACCCTGTGTGCAAATATCCTTGTTAGTCTCTTAGAAGATAAATACATCTTTTTATATCTTTTGCATGCTTATGAGATGTTCTTGGTAATTATCGCATACAGCGAAGGTGTTAACAATGTTACGAAAAACCTTTACATTGTGCCGAGTAAAGGACGCTAAATGTAAGGTTACAATATCCTCTTTATTTAGGTTTTCAACTTTCAAGTAATCAGAGTGTTACGTTTAGTATTGAAGAAGACGCCTTTCTTGCTCTAAGAGGGGCCTCTTCAACGTGCAAGAGGGGCATGTTCTTGAATATAGAAAGGCGTCTTCTTAAAGCTTGAAGAGCATGTGTTGGATTGTAGTAGCGCGAAAAATGATGACAAAAAGATAATAGAGGGAATTCTTCTCATGGTCTCTATTGTCTTCTCTCCGCCTCCTTTTCGAATAGAAAAGGGGAGTGCTTACCGATATACCCCTACATTCCTGTCTGCATGTATGGCTTTTTCATTCTCTTTCTTAATGTCCTTATAGGAGTGTCTCGTTGGTAAACTTGAGCTTAGGAGAGGTGATAAAAGTAGATTCTTAGCGGAGGTAAAAAAGGTTGACAGAGGCGTTTTAGATCGCTTATAATCATGAGTTCTGAGATACGAAAAGTGTGTTATAGGGTTTTCCCTCCATCGAGTAGGGAAATATCTTTGTAAGTGTGAAAAAATGTAGCTAATTTTGCTAACGTTAAAAGATTATAAGTTATGACGAAGGGTTTCATTCTTTCTCTATCCGCAGTAGTAGTGCTAAGTAGTTGTGGTACTTACGCTGGGTCGGGTGCAATGTCCGGAGGTTCATTAGGGAGTATTCTTGGAGGTGCTATCGGTGGTATTACTGGTGGAGCAAGAGGTTCGGATATTGGTACAATAGTCGGTATGGCTGGTGGTGCTATCATTGGTGCTAAGATGGGTCAGAAGGCAGACCAGCGTCAGAGAGAGGATGTACACGACCACTATGAGAAGGTGCAACAACGCAAGGCACGTGAGAGGAGAGACCGTACGGGATATGATTATAATAATCAGACGGATGATTATATTCAGCCAAACGGCGTAGATAGTAGTGGTTTTGATAATACTAACTCAGGCGACGATCGTATCTATAATTTCCAAGATAGCGATGTAACGAACAATAGTAATCTTGCTCAGCCAAATAAGACAACTCCTAAGGAGATTAGTGTAGACAGGCTGGCGGCTACTTATCAAAATGCTCCAAGGATTGAGTTATCAAACGTTCGTTTTGAAGATGAGAACCATGATGGACTGTTGTCACGCAATGAAGCAGGAAAGATAGTGTTTGACGTAACGAATCATGGCGAAAGTGTTATTAATAATTTGCGCCCTTCAGTCATGGAGACTACAGGGAATGCGAATGTTATCGTCAATCCTTCTGGACCAATAGAACGTATAGAGCCTGGCAAGACCATCAGTTACACCATATATATAAGAGGTGATAAGAAATTGAAGAATGGCGTGTCACAATTTGCATTGACTATTCTGCAAGGGCAGAAGAGTATCTGTAAGGTTGCAAATATAAGTGTGAATACGAGTCGATAAAAAGGTCAACAAGGCATGGATGACAAAAGCTAAGGATACTTTTTAAGTGCTTGTTGCTTAATAGAATATAATTAGAAAGAGATTATAAAGATATTATTGTGTAAGTACTAACTACTGATAACGATAACTTTAATTGACGGAATGGGGATGCATCTGGTAATTGATGCATCCCCTATTTCTATGTTGAGTCTAATAGTTTAAGCGCAATAAGCTATTAGACTACGATGTTCCTTAATTCATTAGATGGTGTTGAGGCTAACACATCTTGTCGTTATCTTGTTTGTTTCCCTAAGTTTATGTAGCTTAATGTATAACTTTATAATAACGAGAAACAATCTGTTTGACAATGAGATGAGGCATGCTAAATCCCTAACAAGCTGATATATTGATAATAGATTACTTATTCAAAGAGGCCTGTTACACCATCCTTGACTCGCTTAAAGAAGTTCATCCAACTACTACTTAACCCCATTTATCTTGTTTATTTTCCTAAGAAGATGTTGCTTATATATAGCTTTGTGACAACGAGAAATAATCTGCCTGACAAAGAACTTGGGGCTAAGTTATCTCTTATAAGCTGAAATATAGACAATTGATTACTTATTCAAAGAGGCCTGTTACACCATCCTTGACTCGCTTAAAGAAGTTCATCCAACTACTACTTAACCCCATTTATCTTGTTTATTTTCCTAAGAAGATGTTGCTTATATATAGCTTTGTGACAACGAGAAATAATCTGCCTGACAAAGAACTTGGGGCTAAGTTATCTCTTATAAGCTGAAATATAGACAATTGATTACTTATTCAAAGAGGCCTGTTACCCCATCCTTGACTCGCTTAAAGAAGTCCATCCAACTACTACTTGACCCATTTTTAGACGTTGCTGACTGTGTGTTTGTCTTGTTCTGTTGGGTTGTTTGCTGTCGATTAGCTGTTTGCTGAGACGAACGGACAGGTGTTGTTGTCGGCTTAACTTTAGAGGTCTGTTGATTGTTAGAACTAACAGCCTGTTTTTGTTTGTATGATGTATTGTATTCTTTCTCAACCTTCGCCTGATTAGACACCCTCTTGTTATTCAAGTGAGTATCCACTTTACGTTCAATCTCCTTAGGTTTATCCTCCTCAACCTTCTCCCATTCTGGGATAAACTCATAACAGATACCTGCAGTACCATATTCTACTTCAGGCATCTCAATCGCACCATTCGATTCAGAAGGGTACGGAATCTCGGTCTCTTTACGTACCAGTTCAACCTTGACGTAGGCTACACCGCTGGCAAGCGTACCTAACTCGCGTGCAGCAGCGTATGATAAGTCAACCACACGACCACGAACAAAAGGGCCACGGTCCGTTACACGGACAATAACCGACTTTCCGTTACGAGGATTTGTAATCTTTAGACGTGTACCAAAGGGGAGTGTGCGATGTGCACAAGTAAAAGCATTACGGTCATAGCGTTCGCCATTACTCATTCGGCGACCGTGCAATCCATTACTATAATAAGAAGCTTTACCGTCTGACTGTGCTTGAATGGTCAGCGTAAAGATATTGCATAGCGTAAATAACGCTATCAAGAGAAGTTTGGTTCTATACATTTTATTGTTAAGTATTACCAGCCTTCTCAAAGAGAATATATTCCCTCCCTACCTTGAAGGCAGGGAGAGAATAGAAAGACTGGTCTTTATTATACGACACCCTGTGCGAGCATAGCCTTCGCTACCTTCATGAAGCCCGCAATATTAGCGCCCTTAATATAATCGATGTAACCATCAGCTTGCTTACCATACTTCACGCACTGCTCATGGATAGAACTCATGATGTAATGGAGCTTCTGGTCAACCTCTTCCGGACTCCATGAGAGACGGAGAGAGTTCTGTGACATTTCGAGACCTGATGTTGCCACACCACCTGCGTTGACAGCCTTGCCAGGAGCGAAGAGCTGCTTAGCCTCAGTGAATTTCTCAGCAGCCTCAGCTGTGCAACCCATGTTTGAAACCTCAGCAACACACAATGGCTTGAATGCAAGAATCTTGTCGGCATCCTCACCGTTGAGCTCGTTCTGTGTAGCACATGGCAAATAGATATCTGCCTTCTGCTCCCAAGGTTTATGACCCTTGAAGAACTTTGCGCCTGGATATTTCTCTGCGTATGGCTCACAAACATCGTTGCCACTGTTACGAAGTTCGAGCATGTACTCAATCTTCTCACCACTGATGCCATCTGGATCGTAGATGTAACCGTCAGGACCACTCAATGTGATGACCTTTGCACCAAGTTCGGTAGCCTTCTTAGCAGCACCCCATGCAACGTTACCGAAACCAGAGATAGCAACAGTCTTACCCTTAATGTCAAGACCATGAGTCTCCATCATCTGATGAACGAAATAGAGAGCACCATAACCTGTAGCCTCTGGACGGAGGATAGAGCCACCCCATTCTCTGCCCTTACCTGTGAGCATACCCTGGAACTGGTGGGTCAACTTGCGATACTGACCGAAGAGATAACCAATCTCACGACCACCAACGCCGATGTCACCTGCAGGAACGTCCTCATCTGGACCAATGTGGCGATATAACTCATTCATGAAAGCTTGGCAGAAACGCATAATTTCAGCATCGCTCTTACCACGTGGAGAGAAGTCTGAACCACCCTTACCACCACCCATAGGCAATGTGGTGAGTGCATTCTTGAATGTTTGCTCGAAACCGAGGAACTTCAAGATACTGAGGTTTACTGATGCGTGGAAACGCAGACCACCCTTGTATGGGCCAATAGCACCATTAAACTGTACACGATAACCAATGTTTACCTGTACTTTCCCTTGGTCATCAACCCAAGGCACACGGAATGTGATAATACGCTCAGGCTCCACGATGCGCTCAATAATACTTGCGCGCTCAAACTCTGGGTGCTGATTGTAAACGTCCTTTACAGACATGAGTACTTCATGTACGGCCTGTAAATACTCTGACTCACCTGGATGCTTCTGCTCCAGTGCTTGCATGATTTTTTCGACTTCCATAGTAAATTGACTTTTATTTGTTTATGTTAGATAGTATCATTCAGTTCAGAATGGTACGGCAAATATATCCAAATAAAATCAAACCTCCAAATGAAAAACAATAATTTTTTATTTCTTTGCTTCTTTTTGGACGTGTCTATGGTCGCAAAAGAACGTAACCAGTGTGCAAAGTAATAAAAAAAATATTATTTAAGTAGCTAAAAGATAGGTTACCTTATAATTATTTTGTATTTTTGTTCAAAATTAAGTTTTCTGTTATGAGTGAGCAAGTACCAGCGCAATGGAGTAATTTTTACCTAAAAGACGTAAGTTTCGTCAATCTAATGATGCGACGAATCTACAATGTTTTGATTGTAGCAAATCCATACGACGCTTTCATGTTGGAGGATGATGGACGTGTGGAGGAGAAGATCTACAATGAGTATATGGAATTAGGTCTGCGTTATCCGCCAACCTTTACACAGGTGTCTACTATCGAAGAGGCATCTAAGGTGCTAAACACAGTAGACATTGATTTAGTGATTTGTATGCCGGGTAATGCCGATAATGATGCCTTTGATGTGGCAAGAGCTGTAAAGGCAGAGTTCCCAGACATCCATTGTGTCGTACTGACTCCGTTCTCTCATGGTATTACAAAGCGTATACAAAACGAAGATCTCAGTATCTTTGATTATGTGTTCTGCTGGTTGGGGAATACCAATCTCATCCTTTCTATCATTAAGTTGATGGAGGATAAGATGAATATAGACAATGATATCCATGAGGTAGGTGTACAGATGATATTACTCGTAGAGGATTCAATCCGTTTCTACTCATCTATCCTACCTAATTTATATAGCTATATCCTTACGCAGAGTCAGAACTTTGCCACTGAAGCCTTGACCCGACATGAAGCCTCTTTACGCCAACGTGGCCGTCCAAAGGTTGTCTTGGCACGTACATACGAGGAGGCATGGGAAATCTATCAACGCTATAAAGATAACTGTTTGGGGGTTATCTCTGATGTAAGATTCCCTATTAATAATGTGGACGAGAATACTCAGACTGCTGTAGAAGGTAGTGTACCTGTCGTAGAGAAAGACCCAGAGGCAGGCTTAAAGTTGCTTCGTGCCATTCGAAAGGAGGATGAATATCTCCCTTTGATAATAGAGAGTTCAGAAAGCGAGAACCGTGAGAAGGCTGAGGCAGAAGGCTTCTGCTTTGTTGATAAGAACTCAAAGAAGATGAGTGTAGACCTCCGTCGACTACTTGAGGAGCACATGGGCTTTGGCGACTTCATCTTCCGTAATCCGAAGACTCATGAGGAGGTGATGCGTGTTCGTAATCTGAAAGAGTTGCAGGACAATATCTTTAAGATTCCTCGTGACTCTATGCTCTATCATATCTCTCGTAATCACATGAGTCGTTGGCTCTCGGCTCGTGCTATCTTCCCTGTTTCTTCCTTCCTTAAAGATATCACTTGGCATAAGCTACAAGATGTAGATATGCACCGACAGATTATCTTTGATGCCATTGTTGCCTATCGTAGGATGCGTAATGTGGGTGTTGTTGCTCTATTTGATAGGCACAAGTTCGACCGATATGCCCATTTCGCACGTATCGGAGACGGTTCGTTAGGTGGCAAGGGACGTGGCTTAGCTTTCTTGGATAACGTCATCAAACTCCGACCAGACTTCAATCGTTTCCCTAATGCAAAGGTACAGATACCGAAGACAGTTGTTCTTTGTACGGATGTCTTCGATAGCTTTATGGAACAAAACAATCTTTACCAGATTGCTTTGAGTGATGCAAGTGATGAAGAGATACTCCAAGCCTTCCTTCGTGCCCAATTGCCAGATGAGTATATAGGCGACTTCTTTACCTTCTTTGAGGCTACTCGCTCACCAATAGCAGTCCGTTCAAGTTCGTTGTTAGAGGATAGTCACTATCAACCCTTTGCTGGTATCTATTCTACCTATATGATTCCTTATCTCGAGGATAAGTATGAAATGCTCCGAATGTTGGCTTGTGCGATTAAAGCCGTCTATGCTTCAGTTTATTATCGTGACTCCAAAGCTTATATGACAGCCACAAGTAATGTCATTGATCAGGAGAAGATGGCAGTCATCTTACAGCAGGTTGTGGGTAAGGAACATGGCGATCATTTCTATCCAAACATCTCTGGTGTGCTTCGTTCTCTCAACTATTACCCGATAGGAGAGGAGAAGGCAGAGGAGGGTATTGCCTCTTTGGCTTTGGGTTTAGGTAAGTATATTGTCGATGGTGGGCAGACCCTGCGTGTTTGTCCGTTCCATCCATATCAGGTGTTGCAGATGAGTGAGATGGCAATAGCCTTGCGTGAAACACAGACTCAGTTCTATGCGCTCGACATGAAGCATATCAGCGAGGACTTTAAGGTGGATGATGGATTTAATATCCTCAAGCTACGTGTGAAAGACGCTGAGGCTGATGGCAGTCTACAATATATCGTTTCTACTTACTCGCCAGAGGACAATGCTATCTATGATGGGCTCTACGAGGGTGGACGGAAGGTTATCTCTTTCTGTGGAGTTCTTCAGCAGAATGTCTTCCCACTACCAGAGTTACTCCAAATGGCGATGACGTATGGTGCTGAGGCTATGCGTCGCCCAGTTGAAATTGAGTTTGCTGTCAATCTGAATAGTGATCGTACGGGTGAACTATACCTCTTACAGATTCGTCCGATAGTTGATTCTAAGCAGATGTTAGACGAAGACCTCACCGCTATTCCTAATGATCAATGTCTCTTGCGGAGTCATAACTCTTTGGGACATGGCGTGTCGGATGATGTACAAGATGTTGTATATGTAAAGACCGACAGCTCTTTCTCTGCATCAAACAATCCTACTATAGCAGATGAGATAGAACGGATAAACCGTAAGTTCCTTGATTCTGACAAGAACTATGTACTCATTGGTCCTGGTCGTTGGGGTTCAAGCGACCCTTGGTTGGGTATTCCTGTGAAGTGGCCACATATCTCGGCAGCGCGTGTCATCGTTGAGGAGGGGTTGGAACACTATCGTGTAGACCCAAGCCAGGGAACGCATTTCTTCCAAAACCTTACTTCTTTCGGTGTAGGCTACTTCACAATTAATCCTTATAAGGAAGATGGATTCTATCAGCGCAGTGTACTTGATGCCCTTCCTGCAGTGGAAGAAACTCAGTGGGTACGCCATGTTCGTTTCCCAAATCCATTAAAGATTATGATGGATGGTAAGAAACAAGAAGCCCTTGTCATGCTTCCTCAAGAGAAAAAGGAATAGGCTTCCTCTCTAAAAGAGGGTATGATTCTATAAAAGTAAAGCCATCATCCACGGAAGTAGTCTGTGGATGATGGCTTTGTTGTAAGCCCCATAAATTCTACGAAGGTAGTACCTGCTAAAATAAGTAGGACTTGGTGACAATATACTACTATTTTTTTTATTTTAAGTTGCTGTCACATTTAACATTTCTCGTAAGTGTTTTGTACTCAATAAGTTTGATGCGTACATAGCATGACAGTAATGACAGCAAACTTCGTTTTGCTTTTCGTGCTATTAACCTTGGTAAGTTTGTGGGGAACGATAACTCCCTATGGCTAACAAATAATTTGTTTGAAGAAGGAACACTGTGGAAACAGCCAGTGCAAAAGATAATATTGTGAACTCTTGTCTTCCCCTGTCTTGATTTATGCGAACTCTTGATTACTTGCACAGAAGTATTGTATAAAGATTTTGGGGAGTGTAATAGATATGTTACCTTTGCATTTGTTAAGTCGGGAAGAAGATTGGAACTGTGGATAGTCATAAACCTTGTTTGGCTTGAGTAAGCTATAGAAGCGAATGATTTAGCTATGGTTTTTAAGTGAATAGGTCAATAATCATCTGAATAAAGCGGGGATGATGAAGATAGACAGATGGCTTATCAGATAGCGTTAAGTGTGTCGATACAGACTTTCAGATAATGTACGACACAACGAGAAGGATTTTATTAGGATGGATGGTTATAGCTTGGCAGTGTAAAGCTTATGTGTTATAGAATCATTCGACAATAGTAAGGATGAAGAGTAAGTAATTGCTTTAAGATTAAAATATTATATAGTTGTCGCCGTGGAATGGTGCGATTTCCTGACGTCAAGATAATTTGTTCTACTAAAAGAAGTCATTATGTGGAAAATATATGCGTTGCTTTCAGCTCTTTTTGCTGCGTTAACAGCCATCTTTGCAAAGGTTGGTGTTAAGGATATAAACTCAGACCTTGCCACAGCCATACGTACCACTGTCATCCTCATGCTTACTTGGGGTATAGTAATTTTCGGTAGTCATATCAATGAAATGAAGGATGTAAGTAGGAGCACGTGGCTCTTTCTTATTATTTCTGGCTTGTCTACTGGCTTGTCTTGGCTCTTTTATTTCAAGGCGATTCAACTCGGTAATGTGTCTCGCGTTGCACCTATTGACAAGTTGAGTGTCGTTATCACGATGCTGTTAGCCTTCTTGTTTCTACACGAACAGCCATCATTCAAGGTTATCTTAGGGGCTTTACTTATTGCAGCGGGCAGTATCTTCATGATAATATAAGGTTCTTCCGTTAAATGTGTGGACGCTTGTCGTAGTGCTTTAACGTAAGAGCCAAAGTTACTCATTAAACAAAAATATGGCTGA
>OGJT01000470.1_pt1 | contig 20620 bp, 18 predicted proteins | sample 1572331 | NCBI WGS metagenome assembly OGJT01 (sample SAMEA2582094, study PRJEB24529) | metagenome | biome: Human gut stool | place: China | collected 2011
GTGATGAAGGTAAAGGAAAGGTCGTAGATGTGCTCACACCACATTATGATGTTGTTGCCCGTTTTCAGGGTGGTCCTAATGCTGGACATACGCTTGAATTCGAGGGAGAGAAGTATGTTTTGCGTTCCATTCCATCGGGTATCTTCCAGGGAGGAAAGGTCAACATCATTGGCAATGGAGTGGTATTGGCACCAGATCTCTTTATGGGAGAAGCAAAGGACTTAGAGCTTAGTGGGCACCCACTTAAGCAACGCTTGCGCATCTCAAAGAAGGCTCATCTCATCATGCCCACCCATCGCATCCTTGACAGAGCATACGAGGCTGCAAAGGGAAAGGATAAGGTTGGCACAACTGGAAAAGGTATTGGTCCTACCTACACAGATAAGGTGAGCCGTAATGGATTGCGTGTTGGTGATATCTTATGTGACTTTGAGCGCAAATATACGGAGCACAAGGAACGTCACATGAAGATGTTGGCAGCATTGGGTTGGACTGACTTTGAGGGTTTTGAAGAGACCGAGAAGCTGTGGATGGAAGGTATTGAGTACATGAAAGAGTTTGAGTTCATCGACTCAGAACATGTAATCAATCACCTATTGCATGACGGTAAGAACATTCTTTGCGAAGGTGCTCAAGGAACGATGCTTGACGTCGACTTCGGTTCTTATCCATTTGTTACTTCATCCAATACTATATGTGCCGGAGCTTGCACGGGATTAGGTATTGGACCTAATAAGATAGGTAATGTCTATGGCATTATGAAGGCTTACTGCACTCGAGTTGGTGCTGGTCCATTCCCAACCGAGTTGTTTGATGAGACTGGAAAGAAGATCCGTGACCTTGGTCATGAGTATGGTGCTGTAACTGGAAGAGAGCGTCGTTGCGGTTGGATAGACCTTGTTCAGCTTCGTTACTCAGTAATGGTTGATGGTGTGACAGAGCTTATTATGATGAAGAGTGACGTACTTGATACCTTCGAAACCATCAAGGCTTGTGTTGCATACGAGCTTCCTGACGGTACACAAACACAGGATTTCCCATACGAGATAGACGATGTTAAGCCTGTCTATAAGGAGTTCCGTGGCTGGAAGAAGGATATGACTCAATGTCGCTCAGCAGCAGAGTTTCCACAGGAGTTCCGCGATTATGTTGCTTTCTTGGAGGAGTATCTTGAGACAAAAATCGGTATTATCTCTATCGGTCCTGACCGCGAGCAGACAATCGTTTTATAATCAATATAGGAACAAAAGAATTTTGAATAGTTAAGAGAATAAGGTTGTTAGGGAAGTAAAAGAACAAGGATATAAGGTCATTAGATGGTTCTCTCCTCTATAACTGACAATATCGTTTCTTTCACTTCTCTATCTCCATCGATGCTCTTAACTGCTTTTTTATATTTAGAAGAATAACAATAACAGACAATGGCAAATAAACCTTCCATCCCAAAGGGCACCCGTGACTTCGGACCAGAGGAGATGGCAAAACGTAACTACATATTCGATACAATCAAAAGTGTCTATGCTTTGTATGGATTTCAGCAGATTGAGACACCTGCCATGGAGACTTTACACACCTTAATGGGCAAGTATGGCGATGAAGGAGACAAACTCCTCTTTAAGGTGTTGAACTCTGGTGACTATCTGAAGTCGGTTAGTGACGATGAATTAAAGGAGCGTAACACGTTGAAGATGCAAACGAAACTATGCGAGAAGGGACTTCGTTACGATCTTACAGTCCCCTTCGCACGCTATGTAGTCATGCATCGTGAGGAATTGCAGTTACCTTTCAAGCGTTATCAAATACAACCGGTATGGCGTGCCGACCGCCCTCAAAAAGGTCGTTATCGTGAGTTTTACCAGTGTGATGCCGATGTTGTAGGGTCTGACTCACTATTAAATGAGGTGGAACTAATGCAGATTGTGGACACAGTCTTCACCAAGTTGGGAGTGAGAGTACAGATAAAGATTAACAATAGAAAGATTCTCACGGGTATTGCCGAGGTGATTGGTGAGAAGGATAAGATTGTTGATATCACTGTTGCCATTGATAAGCTCGATAAGATAGGACTTGAGAATGTAAACGAGGAGTTGCGTGCTGATGGTATATCAGAGGATGCTATTGCTAAGTTGCAACCTATCATTAAGTTAGAAGGAACCAACGAAGAGAAGTTAGCAGTAATTGCGGAAGCCTTGAAGGAGAGTGAGACTGGACTAAAGGGAGTTGAGGAAACACGCTTTATCCTTGATATGTTGAAGACGTCCGGACTAAAGAATGAGATACAACTCGACCTTACCTTGGCACGAGGACTTAATTATTACACTGGCGCCATATTTGAGGTTAAGGCGTTAGATGTGCAGATTGGCTCTATTACTGGTGGTGGTCGATATGACAATCTCACGGGTATCTTCGGTATGCCAGGGCTCTCTGGCGTTGGTATCAGCTTTGGTGCTGACCGCATATATGACGTTTTGAACACCTTAGACCTTTATCCAAAAGAGAGTGTACAAGGCACTCAATTACTCTTTATCAACTTCGGTGAGCAGGAGACAGCATACTGTCTTCCAATCGTAGCAGCCGCTCGTCGTGCGGGTATTCGCACCGAGATGTTCCCCGATAAAGCAAAGATGAAGAAGCAGATGAGCTATGCGAATGCAAAGAACATCGGTTTCGTGGCTCTTGCTGGAGAGTCGGAAATGAAAGAGGGAAAGGTTACTTTGAAGAATATGACTACTGGTGAACAAACGCTTGTAACGCCAGAAGAGTTGATAGCGAGGGTAAAGTAATAAAGAGGAAAAGCCTCCCCCCCGTCAACAACCAGCCTCACCCCCGCCCCCTCTCCGAATGGAGAGAAGAGTAGATAGCATTATTTGCAAACAAAGAGGGCGTTTCTTCGAGATGAAGAAACGCCCTCTTCATTGCAAGGAAACGCCCTCTTCAAAGCGAAGAAGGCGTCTCTTTAATTAAAGATAATGTCACAAAGTAGGGACATACGCCCTCGTCTGTCCGCCAGAACACAACCAGCGAAAGCCTCCCCAAGCCCCTCAAAAGGAGAAGATGTTGCCTGACGGGATGATACATAGGGGTAAATGGGAGGACAGACGAGGGCGTCTGTCCCTACTTTGAAGCCTCACCCCCTTTCCCCTCTCCGAATGGAGAGGGGCGTGAATAGTACCATTTACATGTACGCCAATACCTGACAGATACAGAGGTAATAGTATTTTAAAATGAAAGAAACGCCTTCTTTCAATCGAAGAGGGCGTTTCCTTGCCATGAAAAGGGCGTCTCTTCACATCGAAGAAACGCCCTCTTTGTTTGCAAACAATGCTATCTACTCCCCTCTCCATTCGGAGAGGGGAGGGGGTGAGGCTCCTTCTTTCCCCTTGAGAGAGGCTGGGAGGGGGGCCAGACGAAAGGCGTCTGTCCCTACTATGGTACCAACTGCAATATTTGATGTGTATGTTTTCCTGTAAAATACTTTGTTTTTCGGTTTCTTTTTTATACTTTTGACGACAGAAAAAGACTTACAAGATAAATGAGACAAATCATCAATCATTTCACTGACGATGACCTTTATAAGCTGACAATGTGCTGCGCTGTCATCGATAACTTCCCTCGTGCACATGTTTGTTACCAGTTTGTTGATCGTGATGACACGGTTTATCCCGATGGATTTGCACGTGAAGTGGAACATCAGATAGAGCTTTTAGAGTCGGTTATCATCACTCAGGAGGAGATAGACTTCCTACGTCGTAAGTGCAATTACTTGCCTGAATGGTTCTTAACTTACCTACGTGGTTTCCGCTTCTCACGCGATTGGGTGAAGGTGTGGCAGACTTCGGAAGGGCACTTACACATAGAGTTTGAAGGCTTATGGGCCGACACTATCTTGCTTGAAGTGAAGGTTCTTGCCATCGTATCAGAGCTGTTCTATATGTTTAATGAGCAAGCACAAAGTTTCGATTATCAGCTCCTCTACGATAAGACTTACCATAAGGCGGAACGCTTATTAGAGGCTGGTTGTGTCTTCTCCGACTTCGGTACGCGTCGTCGTGCCAGCTTGAAAGCAGAAGAGATAGCCGTTCGCGCGATGAAAGACTGTTATGAGAGTAAGGCGTGGAAGGGCAAGTTTGTGGGTACTAGCAATATACATCTTGCGATGAAGTATGACCTCATGCCAGTGGGTACAATGGCGCATGAATTCATCTGTGCAATAGGTGGTATGTTTGGTCCGCAGATGGCTAATTACATGGCAATGGAGGCTTGGCGCAAGACTTATAGGGGTGCTCTTGGTACTTATTTGTACGATTCTTTCGGTTGGGACATCTTCTCTTACAACTTCTCGGAAGACTTTGCTAATCAGTTCAAGGGACTTCGCATTGATTCAGGCGACAATCATGAGCAGTTGGATAAGATTATTGCTAAGTATAAATCGTTCGGTATCGATGCCCGTGACAAACAGATTCTTTTCTCCAATGCACTCGATACTGATCGTGCGATAGAGTTACAAAGCTACGCCGAAGGAAAGGTAAAACCTGCATTCGGGATAGGCACTCACTTCACCAATGACTTCCCACATGTAAAGCCCATGAACATCGTTATTAAGCTCGTTGCTGTTAAGATAACTGAGTCGTGGCCATACTATAATGACACCTGCAAGATATCGGAGGATAAGGGCAAGCATACGGGTAAGCCCGAGGTAATCAAGCGTTTTATGGAGGCGATACATTATAAGGAGTGAGGTGTAGATCGTATTTATCTGGGACTCTCTACCTGCTTGCTACAAAAGTCTCTCCCAATCCCTCCGAAGGAGGGGAGTGCCTAATGGGATTCAATTTGGATGGTTATTTCCAATTAAAATAATACACCAAAGTAGGGACAGACGCCCTCGTCTGTCCGCCCATTTACCCTTATATGGCATCCCGTTAGGCAACATCCCCTCCTTTGGAGGGGCTTGGGGAGGCTTTTATTTGCCGTGATTTGGCGGACAGACGAGGGCATCTGTCCCTACTTTGTGATATGTTTTTTAATCGAAGAAACGCCCCCTTTGTTTACTAATAATAGTATCTTCCTATTCAGCAGACTCTTCTATGCGCTTCAAACCCTTCTGGTAATAAATGTAATAAAGTATTCCTGCGGTCGTTAAACCAAATGGGAAGGCATACCAAATACCCAGAAGTTGATAATTCATAACCACTCCGAAGAGGTAACCCAATGGTAATGACACGATGAAAAAGGCGATGAATGCAATCCAAATCAGTGGTTTTACAACAGCGATTCCACGCATGGCATTGGCGTAATTACTCTGCATTCCGTCGCCAAACTGGTAGATCATAAAGGGGACAATAGTCATGGATACCATCGAGATAACATCTGTATTGTCTGTAAATAAGCCTCCAATGCTATGGCGGAAGAGGAAGACAGGGATAGAGGTCGTCATCGCAAGAAGGAAAACAAGATGTATGCCAGCTGTTGCCGTATGCCTAACTGCGGTGTAATCACGCTGTCCCATGAAGTTACTGATGCGTACCGCTACTGCTGCCGCAAGCCCATAATAAATCATATAACCCAGTTGGGAGATGGTCAACATGACCTGATGTGCGGCCAAGGCGGTTGTTCCGAACCATCCAACCATGATGCTCGATAAGCTGAAAGCGGCGGTTTCCATACCCATTTGTAAGGCTAATGGCAATCCGAGAACAGTGATTTTTCTGAAGTCAGAGCGGTTTGTGTTGCCTTGACTCCAGCCCTTTCTGTATTCTTTGTATTTCTTACTAAAGAAGAAGATACCCACCATCACGATTGCCATCGCTATACGAGAAATCATCGTAGAAAGCCCTGCTCCGATCAGACCTAACTCACTCATTCCAAGGTGACCATATATGAGAACCCAGTTACCGAATATATTCATAACGTTGCCACTGATCAGTATCCACATAGCCACGCGGGTGTCTGTAATGCCATCCGTGAACTGTCGGAAAGTGTTAAACCAACATACGAAAGGAAGTGAAATAAGCTGTATGATGAAGTAAGGACGTATAAGAGGAAGAAGCTCTTTGGGCTGTTGCAAGTGATCGAGATTGGCGTATAATAACCCCATGATAGCTGATAGGAACACAGCCATACAAGTGTTAGCTGCCACCGCACTCTTCATGAGTTCGCCAATACGGTGCGTCTTTTCCTGTCCGTAAAGCGTACCGACAAGAGCCGTGATAGCGTAAGTGAAGCCCACAGCAAAGATGATTACCAACGTAAACATATTGTTGACAAATGCCGCAGCAGCCAACTCCTTGGTGCTATGATGCCCAATCATCAGGGTGTCGGCGAAGTTAAGAATGAGGTTACCTAACTGTCCGATGATGATAGGTACACCTAAATAAGTAAGGTTGCGATAGTGTGTTTCGTATCTTGAAAACTGATATGACATACTGTTATATCCTGCTTTTATATGATTAATGGTGCAAAGGTACGAAATTAAAATGTATTGTTATGCGCTTTTATAATAATCTTCTCTCATCTAATTGAATACTGTAAGTTTTCCTCCCGTTGCTTTTCTTGGTTTGAATGAACCTTTTTCTTTTTGTAACAAAACCTATCCACTCGGTACCAGATAGGCTGGGGTAGGTACGAAAAAGAGGAAACCTGTGGGCTTCCTCTTTGTTATTTCATTTGTAAATAAGGGTTTACAAGTCGAATTTATAGCCCAGTGTAATCTGGAATACACTGTTCTTTGCATTGTTACCTTCGTACACCTTTGTTAGACCCCAGTTGTAACGAGCATCCAACTGGAAGTTGTTATACTCATAAGAAAGACCTACTGGGACAGAAAGGTCAAATGACTTTGCCTTGCCAGGAACGGCTATCTGACCTCCATGTGTTGCATCTACAGAAGCCTTATCACTAACCTTGAAGCCTGGTTGGAGGCCTAACTTCACTGCAAGACCCTTAACAACATAAACGTTAGCAGTTATTGGAACGTTGATGTAATCGAGCTTTTGTGTAATAGTAGCAAGTGGAGTCTTTGCCTTTGCACCTTGCATGGAGTAGAGTAAACCAGCACTAACTGAAACGATGTCGGTTGCTTGATACTCACCTTCAGCACCTGCAACAAGACCTACGCGGGCGTCTGGTTTGCCGTCACCAGTTAGATTTGCAATGTTCAAACCAACCTTTGGCTGGATGTTAAAAGAACCTACTGCGTGTTGTGCGAATGTAGCTACTGATGAAAACATCAGGGCTGCTACTAACATAATCTTTTTCATAATCGTTATGAATTAATTGTAAGTAAAATTGTTATCTATAATCTTTTATCTTTTTATTGATTGTCTTGTCTGATAGTCCTTTACGTCTTTTCTTGTTTATCTGACTAATATAGTCTTTATGTGGACAAAGTTATATTTTATAAAGAAAACGGCAAATTATTTCCAATTAATAAGTGTTAAAGAAGGTATTTGGGTAACATTTATCATAAAAAAGGCGAGTATTGGAGATCAATCAACCAGCACTCACCTTATTATATATATGCTTTGAAACTTGCTTATAACGGATAGTTACAATGCTTTATGCGTTCTTTACTTCACAAGTCAAGTCTTTGCCATCAGCAAACTCCTTCACACTGTTGAGTGTAGAAATGGCTATGTTGTGCAAAGCCTCCGCTGTGAAAAAAGCCTGATGAGAGGTTAGAACCACGTTAGGAACCATCAACAAGCGAGCCAATACATCGTCATCTATCATCTTATCACTTCTATCTTCATAGAAGTAGTCACGCTCTTCTTCATATACATCAAGCCCTGCGGAACCCACTTGCTTGCTACGAAGTCCCTCTATAAGATCCTCTGTGTGGATCAGTTTTCCACGCCCAGTATTGATAATCATAACGCCTTTCTTCATCTTAGCAATGCTATCCTTATTAATCAGGAACTTTGTGTCTGGCGTCAGTGGACAGTGCAGAGAAATAATGTCACTATGGGTATATAACTCGTCAAGACCAACCACTTTCACATCATACTGTTTAGCAAACTCGTGGTCAGGATACAAGTCGTAAGCCATCACATTCATACCGAAACCATGCAGGATCTTGATGAGTTCTTTTGCAATACGCCCCATTCCGATGATACCGGCAGTCTTTCCATACATGTCAAAGCCCAACAATCCGTGTAGAGTAAAGTTACCTTCACGGGTGCGATTAACGGCTCGGTAGATCTTACGATTTAGACTTAGCATGAGCGAAACAGCATACTCAGCCACTGCATGTGGTGAATAAGCAGGAACGCGCGTAACCCTTATTCGTCCCTCAGCTGCTTTAAGGTCAACGTTGTTAAAGCCTGCACATCGCAATGCAACTAACTTGACTCCATTGTTGACCAACTCATCTATCACCTTTGCATCACACTCTGCATTCACAAAGATACAAACGACATCTGCACCCTTAGCAAGTGGTACTGTGCTAATACTCAGGCGTTCCTGATAATAGCGAATATCGAAGTTATAGTCCTTGTTAACTGCGTTGAACGACTCTATATCGTATGACTTTGCGTCAAAGAAAGCGATTCTTAATGCCATGTATCCTAAATATTATAATTATTATGAGTGTTTGATAAAATTCTTATCAGCCTTTTCTCTTATTGAAACAATGCAAAGGTACGCATAAATTGTAATATTTGCAAGTGTTGGACTATAATTCATTTCATTAATAGATATGGGTCAAGTGGGCTGCTCCTTATCGTGCCTTACAGCCTACTTGACCTCCCTTTCGTTACATTGTACAATCTATTCCAACTCTTTTTTACTAGGCTTTGTTGCAAGAATAAAGTAGAATATAAGCGCAATGTAAGCAACAAGTGACAGAAGTTCAGATAGATGATTTTCCCACCAAGTTGCATATTGGAACTCAATACCGCCAAACTTCAGTAGGGCAGAGATAACTCCCATCAATGCTCCACCGGCAATAAAGCCTGAAGCTATTAGTGTTCCCTTCTCACCTCTCGCCTTGTTGATCGTTTCTTCCTTAGAACGACTTGTGACATACCAGTTAATTGCTCCACCAACTAATAATGGAATATTCAATTCAAGTGGGATGAACATACCTAAAGCGAAGGCAAGAGCAGGAACTTTGCATCGGTCTAATACTAAAGCGATGCCTGCACCAATAGCATAAAGAATCCAAGGCGCACCTTGACCGCTCATCAAAGGTTTGATAACTGCTGCCATAGCATTTGCTTGAGGAGCAGCTAATTTACCCGAAGTGAAGCCATAAGTCTTATTTAATACGATCATAACACCAGCTACCGTTGCGGCTGAAATAATGGTTCCGAGGAACTTCCATGTCTCTTGTTTCTTAGGAGTCGTTCCAAGCCAATAGCCAATCTTTAAGTCAGTAATAAACGATCCAGCCATTGATAACGCGGTACAAACAACTCCGCCCATAAGTAACGCTGCCAACATACCGGCATTCCCTTTCAATCCAACGGCAACCATGACCACAGATGCTAAGATAAGCGTCATAAGCGTCATACCAGATACTGGATTACTTCCGACAATTGCAATCGCATTAGCTGCAACTGTTGTGAAAAGGAAAGCAATGATTGTTACGAGAATAATACCCACAACAGCGTGGAGTAGGTTGAAATTCATTACTCCGAAATAGAAGAATAAGAAGGTAATAATAAGCGTTGCGATACTTCCAAAGGCTATAATCTTAAAGGAAATATCTCTTTGAGTGCGTAACACTTCTGCCTGATCGCCGCCTTTGCCCTTCATTTCCCGAGCGGCTAAGCCAACTGCACTCTTAATGATACCCCAAGACTTCACAATTCCAATGATTCCTGACATTGCGATACCGCCAATACCAATTGAGCGGGCGTATGCTTTGAAGATAGCTTCAGGTGCCATTTGCCCGACAGCAGTAGTGATTGTTGGATCCCATTGGTTCAAAACCGTGTCAGGGAATAGGAGAGCCATACCAGGAACTATAAGCCACCAAACAGCAAGTGAGCCTAAGCAGATGATGAAAGCATATTTAAGTCCGATGATATAACCAAGACCTAACACAGCTGCACCCGTATTTACCTTGAAAACCAGCTTAGCTTTATCGGCAATCGTCTCGCCGATTCCAATCATTCTACTTGTTACATTCTCATTCCAGAAACCAAAAGTTGCAACAATGAAATCGTATAAACCACCAACAAGTCCTGCAAGAAGTAATGGTTTTGCCTGACTGCCTCCTTTCTCTCCACTAACAAGAACCTGTGTCGTAGCCGTTGCTTCAGGGAAAGGATACTTGCCATGTTGGTCTTTCACAAAGTACTTTCGGAAAGGAATTAGGAATAAAATGCCCAAAACGCCACCCAAAGCTGCTGCAATAAATATCTTGAGAAAGTCGGCTTGCAGGTCCAACATATAGATAGCTGGCATAACAAATATGCCACCCGCTACTACTGCTCCCGAACAAGCACCGATACTTTGGATGATAACGTTCTCTCCAAGTGCGTTCTTTCGCTTAGTGGCTGAGGACAATCCGATAGCAATAATAGCAATAGGGATAGCTGCTTCAAAGACCTGTCCAACCTTCAAACCCAGATAAGCTGCGGCTGCAGAAAACAAGACGGTCATAAGAATACCCCAAGTTATAGACCACGGACTCACCTCTCGATAGGTTCTTTTAGGCGACATGATCGGCTCATATTCCTCCCCTGTCCTTAATTCTCTGAAAGCATTTTCAGGGATTTCAATGTTTTGTTCTGTTTTATTTTCCATTGTTTAATAGTATTATTTGGTTGCAAAGATAAGTAAAAATCGTTTATTCGATACCAAATAAAAGAAAAATATTAACTTTGCATTCGTGAAAGAAATAGAACCGATAGCATTTTTCCGCTCACCGCTTACATCGAAGTTTGGTATTCCTCGACAAAGCGGGTTAGCCAATAACCTCGTAGGGCGTATTGTCTTTGAGAAGAAATATCAGAGGGAAGAGGCATTACGAGGCTTAGAAGACTTCGATTACCTATGGTTAATATGGGGATTCTCAGCCAATCCTTCGTCAGAAGAGGTTAAGTTTACCGTTCGCCCACCACGCTTAGGAGGCAATAAACGCTTAGGTGTTTTCGCAACTCGCTCACCTTTCCGCCCTAACGGACTCGGTTTATCTTCGGTTTTTATAAAGCAGATAACCGAAGGCGAGATAGAAGTCGTTGGTGCCGACTTGATGGATGGCACGCCAATCTATGATATCAAACCCTATATTCCCTACGTTGATAGTCATCCAGAGGCTAAGGGAGGATTCACTGACAAGAAGGAATGGCAGAAACTTTCGGTGGTTATTCCCGATGATATTGCAATTCTGTTTAAATCAGACGAGCTGGTAGCCTTGAAAGAAGTCTTGGCACAAGACCCCCGTCCGCAATATCAACACGATGCGGAGCGCATTTACGTTATGCCTTTCGCAGGGAAGGAAGTACATTTCCGCGTATTTGATGACCAATTAAAGGTCGTTCGTGTGAGTCATTAAGATAGGATATTAATATTCAAAAAGCTAAAAATATGCACTACAAACGTATCATCTTTTGTATAATTTCATTCCTTTTACCCTCAATGATGCTTCATGCTCAGATAACTTTCCAGTCTCTCCACGTGGAAAAAGGAATAATAAAAGGATATTACGAGCTATCCTCCAGCGGATTATGCTATGATCGCAAGGGGCATACGATATCAATAAATGGTAAAACCTACCCATTTTATATGCGGATCGAAGCTAACAGTACCATCCGTAAATGGGCGAATCCATTAGATTCGTTAGGATGGAAAGAGTTTATCAATATGGATTTTGCTTTGGATGCCCAAAGAGAAATCTATAAACGAGATTTGTATTTATCGCCGCTTGAGTATGGATATGATGGAACGCTCGTTAATTCTGCTGGTGCGCTCTATTATTCGAAGCGCAATCGCCGTAAGATTGTTGCCTGTTATTACTTTTCGGGTGATGTGATCCTCTATAAAATCAACCGATTTCGTACTAAAAAAGACGATGAAAAGCTCTCGTTTATTCTAAAAAAGATGCTATCCGAACGGGAATTTGTCATATTGAAAGAGGCAAATTCGGTAAGCCACTTATCGAAAAAGGATATTTCGTTAATGGGACTTGAACCTACTGCTATTTATTCTTTTTTCTATTGCTTAGACGAATAGAAGGGCACAAATCGTTGTAATGTATTAGTAGATTGGTTAGGAATATTCTTTACATTGAGTTTTTTCAATATAGGATTTTCTAAGTAAGAATATTGGTGTAAAATCATTCAAATATCATGTTTTTCAGAAACGTATATACGTTTTTACTAAAATGTATATACGTTTTGGGTGAAATGTATATACGTTTTTAGTAAAACGTACCTCCGTTTTGGGTGAAATGTACCTCCGTTTTTAGTAAAATGTACCTCCGTTTTGCCTAAAACGGAGGTACGTTTTGCCAAAAATGATAGTACTTTTTGGTGGAAACAATTATTTAATTTTATAAGTTCCTGTATATCAGTCGTTTATAAAGATGGTGCAAAACTCTCTCAAAATTCGCGTATTTGAGCGAGAATAGGGGATTGGTGAATAAAAACGCAGTTACAGCGTCGGAAATGACAATATTCTATTACAAAATTCTCGCTATATCAAATGCCCTTAAACCTATTATGATATTAGATATTTGAACCATGCAAATGGCTTGCGATGTTCTAAGTAATTGAGGTTATCCATATTCTTATATGCCTCTTTTTCAAATGATAAATTCATATAAGCGCGACCGGGAAGGGGCAAACGGATAAGCCATTCGAGCAAATACCATAGATAAAACGGGATAATGAGCATTTCAATCATCTGGCGTGTATGGATGCATTCATGATTAATGAGCTCCTTGGTGAGAATTACTTCGGGATGAACGAAAAGAAACCCAAGAATATTGATGGCTTCATAATTCTTGGGTGGGAGATATTTGGTTCTAATAATAATCATTTATTCCATTTCGATTGACTCGACATGAGGCTTGGTTGGGGCTGGCGGAGGGGTTGGACTTGGAGAATTTGAAGGAGTTTCTGTCTCGTTGCTCCCCTCATTTGTTGAGCTTGAAGCCTCGCTATGACTGCGATTGTGGCGAGTGTGACTGCGTCCGCGGATACTATTATATACCTTTTCAGCCTGCTGTTCCTCCTGTTTGTCAGTAGAATCCGTCTTGGTTGTATCTACAGGCACGGTATCAAACTTAGCCTTATTGGTCTCGGCTAAATTAGAATCTGGCTCAATCGAAGTTTGGGTATATTCCGGATCATTCTTGTGCTGACCATAATAGATGAATCCAAATGCCACAAGAAATATAGTGCCTAAGATGATAAAGATAACCATTCCGCGCCCTAAGGTCGGTTCGTCGTCATAATCTTTACACTGATTGTTCGCACTATTCTTAGGGTTATTCTGCTCTTTATCATGCTCTTCCGTATGATTCTCTGGACTTTTCATATCTATTGTACTTCTGATTTTGGCAACAAAGGTAAGCGAAAAGGTAGAGATTCCAAAACGATTTAGGTTTTTATTCATTTGTTCTTTTCTTTTTTGTACCTTTGCAATCGAATTTAATAGATATCATTCTGAAAATAGATATGAAGAAGTATTTAATAATCATTTGTTTCCTTACTTGTTGGCTGGGTGCGTCTGCGCAAAATCTTCGTGAGGTTTGGATTAATATGCCCGATACAATCTCTCCTTATTTGAATAAGAATTTGCGAACAGAGTTAGTCGATGATGTGAAAATGGGCGTTGAGCCTGCGGTAAAGAATCTATTGGATGATACGACACGGATAGACCGAATAACGAAAGATTATATGCTTGTGAGGCTGAGCGATGCGAGCTCTATGGAGATAAAGTTATTAGATAATTCGACTATTGCGCTGATTCAGACTTGGAATGCTCCTGTCGCTGAGAGTAAATTGACCTTGTTTAATCAGCAATGGCAACCACGGGGGACGGTAATTCTTCCTCAAGAAACGATTGAAAAACCAGACACAATAACTGAAACTAAGTTTAACGATATAAAATCTTTAATGACTCCTTGCTTGAGAGAATTGCATTTTAATGCAGATGATAACTCTTTAATTGTAAGCTATGACTATCCGTTTCTGTCGAAAGATGAGAGAAATAGAGTGAAAGTCTATCGCAAACCAGTGATTTTGCATTGGTCGGGAAAAGATTTTCGTTAGTAAAAATGATTGAAGATTTGGTGGTTTCTTAGAAAGTTACTACTTTTGTCGGCACAAAATTAATAGCTGAAGACATGAATTTGAAGGTACGTTTGGCCTTAATGAACTTCTTAGAGTTCGCAGTTTGGGGAGCTTATTTGACTTCTATGGGGCGTTATTTGGGGAATATTGGTATTGGTTCGGAAATAGGTTGGTTCTATTCTATGCAAGGTATAGTGTCAATATTCATGCCTGCCTTGATGGGAATTGTAGCAGACCGATGGGTTCCAGCTCAAAGACTATTAGGTTTTTGTCATTTACTTGCTGGAGTATTCATGTTTGCCACCGCTGGTTATGGTTTGAGTGTCGGAGGAAATGCCAATTTTGCTACGATCTTTACCTTATATTCATTGTCGGTTGCTTTCTATATGCCTACGTTGGCACTGACAAATTCGGTTGCGTATAGTGCTTTAACCAATGCGGGAATGGATACAGTGAAGGACTTTCCACCGATTCGTGTATTCGGAACGATTGGTTTTATCCTTACAATGTGGCTGGTTGATATTATGGGATTCCAAAGCAATCAGAACCAATTTATCACATCAGGCGTTGTAAGTATCATTCTTTTCTTCTATACATTTACATTACCTAATTGCGAAGTTAGTAAAGGGACGAAACAAAAGAGCTTTATTGATGCTTTCGGATTGCGTGCTTTCTCTCTCTTTAAGCAAAAGAAGATGGCTATTTTCTTTATTTTCTCCATGCTATTAGGTGTAAGTCTTCAGATTACGAATAGTTTTGCTAATCCGTTTTTATTTAGTTTTGGCGCTCAACCGGAGTTTGTCAATAGCTTTGGCGTGCAGCATGCTAATATATTGATAAGTCTTTCGCAGATTAGTGAAACCTGTTGCATACTACTTATTCCTTTCTTTATGCGTCATTATGGTATAAAGAATGTGATGTTAATCGCAATGTTTGCTTGGGTTCTCAGATTTGGATTATTCGGAGTTGGTAATCCTGGCTTCCCTGGAATCTTATTGTTCGTACTTTCAATGATTGTTTATGGTGTGGCTTTCGACTTCTTTAATATCTCGGGGTCATTATTCGTTGATAATAGTACCGAACCTTCTATCCGTTCTTCTGCACAAGGACTATTCATGTTGATGACAAATGGCGTTGGCGCAACGATAGGAACGCTGGCAGCTCAGGCGATTGTAAATGTCTATACTCATCCACAGGCAGTTGGTTCGGATACATTGACAGTCGGTGATTGGTCATCCTGTTGGTTCATCTTTGCTGGTTATGCCTTCGTTGTAGGTGTTTGCTTTGCACTGATATTCCGTCCGAAGAAAGCTAAATGATTTGAATACTAATAGATGGGTAAAGTTCAATTAATACATGTTGGTGTTTCTCAGATTGTAGGAGGTTCAGAGTTTGGGCTTTTAGTTCTTTCTGATATGTCGGAGACTCGGCAAATAGCTATCGTCTGTGATGAACACATGGAGTATGAATTTGGACTTAGAACAGATAAAAAGGTAAATACGGAGCGATTATTACCTGAAGTGCTTTGCAGCATTAACCCATCTATGACAAGTGAGCATTATGAGATTCTCTTTAATTCAGTTGTGAATGGGCAATATAAAGCCTTACTTGTAAATAAGGATGACTTGAGTCTTACCCCTATGCGTGCTTCTGATGCTATCCTTTTAGCGTATATTGCTAAATTGAATATCTTTATGGAAGAGAACTTATTTAAACGTCAAAGCGTTGTTTGTGGTTCTACTAAGAATAAATTGGCTGTACCTATTAATACTTTGACTTTGGAGATGTTGAAGAAAGCATTAGACAAAGCTATCGAAGAAGAGAATTATGAGTTGGCTTCTTTATTGAGAGATGAGCTAAAGCATAGAAAGACAGAAACAGAATGACAAGCATTGCCCCCTTGTTATGAGGGAAATATATAGATAATGAAAGAAGTTAGATATTTCTTTGTGCCTAATGCTAATGTAGTGAAAGAACTTCCGACAGAAGAAGCTATTCATGCTTTGCGTGTTCTTCGATTGAAAGAAGGTGATGAAATCTTTCTGATGGATGGTGAAGGATCGTTCTATCAAGCAGAAGTTTCATTGGCCACATCGAAAAAGTGTTTCTATACTATCAAGCAAGTATTAAAGCAAGAACCTACTTGGTGTGGGAAAATACATTTGGCTATTGCTCCAACTAAGGATATGGGGCGTATGGAGTGGATGGTAGAGAAAGCTACAGAAATAGGTTTTGATGAGATTACTTTCTTAAATTGTAAGTTCTCTGAACGTAAGGTCTTGCGTACTGATCGTATCGAAAAGATTGTTATATCAGCTGTTAAACAGAGTCATAAGGCTTGGAAACCTGTTGTAAATGATATGACTTCATTCTGTAAGTTTATAGATAATCATAAATGCAATGGACAGAAATATATTTGTCATTGCTACTCTGAAATAGATAGAGATGATTTCTTCACTTTGATTGATACCTTCGCTCACAATGCTCAAGACATTAAGCCTTCTATTGGAAATGATATAACTGTATTAGTTGGACCTGAAGGTGATTTCTCTATTGATGAGGTTTGCTATGCTATTGATCATGGCTTTAAGAGTGTTACTTTGGGTAACAGCCGTTTGCGTACAGAGACAGCAGGGCTTAGTGCCGTAATGATGTCACAGCTTGCACGAAGAGTATGTCCTGGAGGTATATAGAACATACGATTTTGGACAAACGTGTCCAATCAATTGGACAGATATGTCCAAAAGGCTGGACAAACGTGTCCAACATCGTTAATACGGAATATGATAATAGGATATGCTTCTCTGTGAACAAGAGCTTAGAAACATTTTCGTATTGCTTCATGTAGGAGTCGAATATTTTATTTATATTTGCAACATAGGTTTAAATAACGTTATTATTTCATTTTAATCTCTTAGCTAATTATGCAGAAAAGATTACTCTTCTTGGTTACGTTGTTACTAGCAATGACAACTTCTGTCATGGCGCAGATAACAACATCAGGAATCAGTGGCAAGGTGACGTCTCAAGGTGAAGACGTGATTGGTGCAACCGTTACAGCTACCCACTTACCATCAGGGACTATTTACAGAGCTGTGACCAACATTGATGGTCGCTACACTATTCAGGGTATGCGTGTTGGTGGACCTTACAAGATTCAAGTGGCTTATATTGGTCAAAAGACTAAGACATTTGAAAATGTAACGCTTCGTCTTGGTGAGACGGAGGATTTCTCTTGTTCGCTTCAAGATGATTCTAAGGAACTTCAAGAAGTTGTTGTAACTGGTAATGCGGGTGTCAATGGGACGAAGACGGGAGCAGCACAGAGTATTTCGTCTAAGCAAATTGCAGACATGCCAAGTATTACTCATGGTATTGCTGATGTAGCCCGTCTTAATCCTCAGCTTACGACATCAAGCAATGGTGCCATGTCATTTGCAGGTGCTAGCAATCGTTATAATTCATTTATGATTGATGGTGCAATGAATAATGACGTGTTTGGTTTAGCAGCTGATGGTTCTAATGGTGGTCAGGCTGGCACACAACCTGTATCAATGGAAACGATTGAGCAGATTCAAGTAAACGTTGCTCCATTTGATGTTCGTCAAAGTGGTTTCACTGGTGGTTCGATCAATGCTATTACTAAGTCTGGTACTAACCAGTTCCATGGTAGTGTCTATGGCTTTGGTAACAACCAGAGTCTTATTGGTCATCATTATCCCTACTCTGATGGAACAGGTTATGCGCCAAAATATCAGAAACAGGAGCAGTATCAATGGGGTGTAACATTGGGTGGCCCTATTATCAAGAACAAGTTGTTCTTTTTTGTAAACTATGAGAATGCAAATAAGACTTATCCAAATCTTAATGGCTATCGTCAGGCAGGCTCACGTGTAAATCCAGATGAAGCTGATGATGTCCTTCAGAAGGTTAAGGATATGGCTCAACGTCAAGGTTTATCGTATGATGGTACTTTCGCAAACCCTGATATCTACACGAAGAGTAATAAATTAGGTGCAAAGATTGATTGGAATATCAATGACTTCAATAAGTTCTCTTTCCGTTGGAGTTATGTTGATGCTAAGCAGTTGAATGTTGTAAGTTCATCTTCTTCTCTTAATGATGATCATTATTACTTCCCATTTACTAGTAAGACAAACTCTTTCACAGCCGAGTTACAGAGCCGTATCTCTCCTACAATAAGTAATGAGGCACGTGTAAGCTATGTACGTGTTCGTGATAAGCGTAATGTTGCTTCTGCATTCCCAATGATCTCTTTGCAAGTAACTGGTGGATCAGTAAATATTGGTAATGAACGCTCTTCAATGGCTAACTCTCTTGACCAGGATATCTATACTGTAGAAGATAACTTGACTTGGTATAAGGGTAATCACACCTTTACTTTCGGTACTCATAATGAGTTCTATAAGTTTGCTAATCTCTTTATTCAAGATGCGTATGGTTCTTATAACTTCACCGATAAGGCGCATTTCGATAAGTATTATACAGACTTTATGGCTGGTACTATTGATCCCACCTATAACTACTTCCGTCAGTATCGTTATGGTGTAGCAAATGTTGATGTTACTGGTGACCCACGTTGGAAGACACCTTTCTCTGCTGGTCAGCTTGGCTTCTATGCACAAGATAAGTGGAATATAACTCCATCATTCCAGTTGACTTATGGCTTGCGTATGGAGATTCCTCTTTTCTTCAAGACTCCAACGGCTAATGAACCTTTCAATACTTATGCTGCACAGCATAATTGGGACGTTCGTACAAACCATAAACTTTCTAGTACTCCTTTGTGGAGTCCACGCGTTGGCTTCCGTTGGGATATTAATAAGGATCGTCAGTTTATTCTCCGCGGTGGATTGGGTATCTTCACAGGACGTATACCATACGTATGGATTAGTAACAACTTCGCAAAGACTGGTTTGCAGATGCAGACCTACTCTGTAAATACCCCTAAGGGACTGGAGCTTATTCTTAATCCTAATGGACAGGAAGCTAATGCTGCTCGATTGAGAGCTGCAGGTAGTCAGGAAGTGAATGTGTTTGAAGATAAGTTCAAGTTTGCCCAAACTCTCAAAGCTAACTTAGGCTTTGATTTCCATCTCCTTGGTATTGATTGGACAGCAGAAGCCATTTACTCAAAGACTTTGAACGATATCTATTATAAGAATCTTGCTGTTGATAAGACAGGACAAACATTTGCGCAGGTTACAGGTTACGAATGGGATAATCGTCCAATGTATGAGCGTACAACCAACGGCACTCCTTATTCTTATGTCTATGCACTCTACAACACAAGCAAGGGATATACAACGAGTCTTTCGTTAAAGGGTGAGAAGCACTTTAACTTCGGTCTCGACCTTATGGCAAGTTACACATGGACTCGTTCTATGAGTGTTAATAGCGGAACTTCATCTGTTGCTGGTAGTAACTGGATGTATAATGCAACTTATCGTGATGTTAATGATCCGGAGCTCAGTCTTAGTGCATACAACGTTCCTCATCGTCTTCAAGCAAGTGCTTATTATCATGTAAAGTATGGTGCAAGGAAGCAATGGGAATCAACAATTGGAGTGATTTATCAAGGTCGTAGTGGTTCCCCTTACGTAATCGAAGTTTATGGTGACATGAATGGCGATGGTGCAAATGGTAACGACTTGATGTGGATTCCTACAGATGCCCAGATTGATCGAATGAAGTTTGCAAGTGGCGTAAAGGTTAATAATAGTAAGGATATCTACCCATTGATTACGAAGGTTCTTGGCTCTGGCTTCAATGGAACTCTCACAGAAGCACAGCAGCGTGCTTTGATGAAGCAGTGGATTGCTGATGATCCTTATATGAGTCGTCATCGTGGCGAGTATTTCAAGCGTTATGCTGATAACCTTGCTTTTGAGAATCACTTTGACGTACACCTCGCACAGAAGTATAGCTTCAAGGTTGCAGGTCAAACCAATTCTCTCGAGCTTAGCTTTGATATCATAAACGTTGGAAACCTCCTAAACAAGGATTGGGGACATACATACGGTGACGGATTCGGTCGTTACTTTAGTCCTTTCAATTATGAAGGTAATGGAGTATTCAAATTTGATGGTACACACGTTGCACGAAACTATGATACATATTATAGCCGTTGGCGTGGTCAGTTAGGCTTACGTTATACCTTTTAATTAAGAGTATTAAATTCTTGCAATTTGTTAGTGACTCTCCTAGTAATCATCTAGCGACTTCCTAACAAATTGCACATTCTTTCTAGTGCCAATCCCCCAATTTTCTAGTGCCGATCCCCCAATAACTTTCCAGTAAACAGTACTATTCACTCCCCTCTCCATTCGGAGAGGGGGCGGGGGTGAGGCTTT
>OGJT01000475.1_pt1 | contig 20294 bp, 17 predicted proteins | sample 1572331 | NCBI WGS metagenome assembly OGJT01 (sample SAMEA2582094, study PRJEB24529) | metagenome | biome: Human gut stool | place: China | collected 2011
TCTGTTTATGTAAATCTTTTCAAAGAACTCTTTCTTATCACTCTATACGTTATAAACGGGTCGCTTATTTCGTAAAAGCGGATGCAAAGGTATGGATAAAACTAATACCTTCCAAATGTTTTGAAGAGTATTTTCAAGAAAAGTGGGAATTATCTTACAAAAATTGATATACATCAATGATCTTAGCATAAAAAGGAGTACTTTTGTATGCAAACATCGATAAATAGAATATGAGACATCAAAGACAAATAATAGAGATAAATGGTCATACTTGCATAATTCATCACGAAGATAATGCAAAGTTTTTTCTAATTCAGCCCATAGATAGTCATGATACGGAAGAACTAGAGTACCAGATTGCCTATATAGAAGAACATTCATCAGCAACATTCACCCACATTGCTGTACGTATAGAGAAGTGGAATTCAGAATTAACACCATGGTCAGCTCCACCTGTATTCGGTAAGATTCCCTTTGGAAAAGGTGCAAATCATACCTTATTGTATATAATACAACGGCTGATTCCCGAATTACAGCATCGCTACAACTTATCCATTTGCAGAGAGAATACATTTCTTGGTGGCTATTCCCTTGCTGGGCTCTTTGCTTTATGGGCTTCTTATCAAGCGGAGATACTCTTCAATGGTATTGCAGCAGCATCCCCATCCGCATGGTATACAGGTTGGCTTGACTATGCAGAGAGTCACACTCCACAAGTAAAGAACGCCTACCTCAGTCTAGGCGATAAGGAAGAAAAGACGAAAACAAAACTCATGTCAACCATCAGTAAGGATATTCTCCGACAAGAACACATATACAAGACAAAAGGAGTAAACTGCAAGATGGAATGGAACGAAGGCAACCATTTCCAAGACAATGGTATCAGAATGGCAAAAGGATTTGTATGGCTTATGCAAAATCAAGGCTGTTGATACCTCGGGCATTATGGTGCTCACCTACCCCAATCTCACAGCCTCCTACGTTGCAGCCAAGGACTCCAGTAACCCTTCTTTCATTTTAATTCAAGGATATATGGGAGCGGAAAGACTACAAGCGTATGGGGGAATGGCTCGCCACTTCACTTGCTGTAATGGCAATACTTAGAAGAAAGTAAGTATCTTAATCTGCTCTTTCCTGCTTATAATCGGAAGATTTTATTTATATTTGCACAGCATTTCAATATATGTATTATACTCCATATTTATGAATAAAAAAAGAATAAAGAATGAAAACCCAATCAACAACCAATCAACGTTTATCATTTATTGATATAGCCAAATCTATAGCTTTAATACTTATCGTTTATAGCCATACAGCACATTGTTATGGTCAAGTATATCTTGGTAGCTTTTTTATAGCTGCTTTTTTCTTTATGTCTGGGTATACTTCTAAGCCAATTGTTTCATGGAAAACATATCTCACAAAACGTACAAAACGATTATTAATCCCATACTTCATCTTCAATGTAATATTTGTAATTTTATGTAGAAACTTTTCTACATACGACCTTTTAGGAATAGTTTATTCTCGCTATACAATAGACATCTTCGGGGGTACACCTGTAATGTTGAGAAGTTTAAACGCACCATTATGGTTCTTTACAGCAATGTTCTTTTCAGATGTACTATTTGTTTGTATAAATAAGCTCGTTAATTTTACAAATAAAAGTCTTATAGTCCATGGCATCGTTGTTTCCATATTATTAGTGCTCTGTTATTTGCTGAATCAAATTCCGATTCTTCTCCCATGGAGCATAGATACGATTCCTTTCTTTACACTATTTATGTATATAGGTTTATTATCTTCCAAATATAATTTATTGGAGTTCTTGCATGGATGGAAGATGATATTCATAATAATATTACTGGTTTTGGGATGCTATATAAACGGTTCAATTAATTTATCTATTCGTTCTTATGGTCATTCTATATTACTATGCTTCTTAACAGGGCTTATGGGCTCGTTTTTATTAGTTTGGGTAGGAAAATTATTAGAGAATTTGAGCTTAGGGCACATCCTTGCAACAACTGGTAAACATACATTGACTATTTTTTCACTACAAATGTTTGTCCTCCACTTTGTCAATTCTGCAATTTCATTTGTTAGATACGATAGTGGTAAAACTACTATTAATATTTTATTAGGAGCAATTGCGGTAGTTGTCGTTTTTATAATTGGTGTGATAGCTTCAAAAGGTCTAAGAAGGATTATGCCTTCTGTTTTCTAGCTCAAACAAAACATCGCCAGGTAAATGCGTGCCCCGTCGCCACGGTCACCGTATCTGGCAGAAGAGGAATAAAAGGAGGGAATAATGAAAGGCTCACCAAAGAGCAAATACCTCGGTATAGGACTAAGGCTATCTCGGTATAGGACTGAGGTAGCCTCGGTCCTATACTGAGGTATCTTACCTTAAATACAAGTCAGTTCATTCGCCAGTGTTGAGGGGGCAAAATCTTTTTATTCCTAATACCTATTCTTTCACTAAAGAAAGCACCCTACTAGTTGCTTGTTTTGTACCCAGCGAATAGGTAGAACTGTACCCAACTGCTGGGTAGCATCGTACCCAGCGAATAAGTCCTCCCCCTACCCAACCGCTGGGTAGGAAGCTACCCAACCGCTGGGTACAACTCTACCCAGCAGTTGGGTATAAAAACACCTATTCGTTGGGGGTAAAAAAGAAAAGTTGAGGTATTACGCCGTCTGTTTAAGATTATGTTGCAAAAACCTCGGTTTCGGTGTTACTTTGTCTTAAATATATTTCACGGAGATAATATGTCTTTGGCATTCTGTCTGATATGTTGTTTGCGTTATCACATTTTTAGTGTAACTTTGCAGGCAAGTATTAAATCAGACAATTATGCAAGACTTAGTAATTTACAATACACTGCATCGTAAGAAGGAGTTATTCCAACCCATCGCTGCACCTAACGTGGGTATGTATGTCTGTGGTCCTACTGTTTATGGCGATCCACACCTTGGGCATGCGCGTCCTGCCATCACTTTCGACCTCTTATTCCGCTATCTGAAGCATATCGGGTATAAGGTTCGTTATGTTCGTAACATCACTGATGTGGGGCACTTGGAGCATGATGCCGATGAGGGGGATGATAAGATTGAGAAGAAGGCACGGCTTGAGCAACTCGAACCGATGGAGATTGCACAATATTACACCAATCGTTATCACGATGCTATGCGTGCATTGAATGTTTTGCCGCCAAGTATTGAGCCACATGCAACGGGTCATATCATTGAACAGGAGGAGCTGGTGAAGCAGATTATGGACAATGGTTATGCTTACGAAAGCAATGGTAGCATTTATTTTGACGTGGCTAAGTATGACAAGGACCATCATTATGGCGTATTGTCAGGGCGTAATCTCACCGATATGATTAATAACTCTCGTGAATTAGCAGGTGTTGGTGAGAAGCATAATCAGGTTGACTTTGCATTGTGGAAGCGTGCTATGCCCGAACATATCATGCGTTGGCCATCTCCTTGGAGCGATGGTTTCCCTGGTTGGCATTGTGAGTGTACAGCTATGGGACGCAAGTATTTGGGCGATCACTTTGATATTCATGGTGGCGGTATGGACTTGATTTTCCCGCATCATGAGTGTGAGATTGCGCAAGCTGTAGCTTCACAGGGCGATGAAATGGTGAAGTATTGGATGCACAATAACATGATTACAATCAATGGACAGAAGATGGGTAAGTCGTTGGGTAACTTTATTACGCTCGAACAGTTCTTTACTGGCAAGCATGACACGCTCACGCAGGCTTACTCGCCAATGACAATTCGTTTCTTCATCCTATCTGCTCACTATCGTGGGACTGTCGACTTCTCTAACGAGGCATTGCAAGCTGCAGAGAAGGGATATGAACGTTTGATGAATGGTATTGAGGATTCGGCACGCATTCAGCCATCGGATGCATCGGACGATAATACAAAGAAGTTTGTTGCTAGCTTCCGTCAGAAGTGTTACGATGCAATGAATGACGATTTAATGACGCCTGCCGTCATCTCTAATCTGTTTGAGGCTTGCCACTTGGTAAACGTTCTTATCGACCACAAGGCCCTGATTTCTGCCGATGATCTAAAGGAACTCACTGAGGCTATGCAACTCTTTGCTTTCGACATCTTGGGGCTCAAGAACGAGCGCAGTGCTAATAACGATGCACGCGAAGAGGCATACGGAAAGGTAGTAGACATGGTACTCGATCTTCGTGCAAAGGCTAAGGCTGAGAAGAACTGGGCGGTCAGCGATCAAATCCGTGACGCATTGGCTGATGCTGGTTTCCAAGTGAAAGACACTAAGGATGGTGTTACTTGGAAACTTGACAGATAAGAGGAGAAACATAACACACTTACGTTAGTAAACCTCATCCTATAAGAGACACACAAAAAAGTTCGCGAACTCTTTTCTACTTATATGTTCCTTCCCTCTAGAAACACATAACAAAGTAGGGACAGACGCCCTCGTCTGTCCGCATACTAATATATGAAACAACAATAAACAGGGATGATTGAGCGGACAGACGAGGGCGTCTGTCCCTACTTTCTAACATCATATAGATAGAAAGAACTCATCCCAATTAGCTTCCGTTAGGCACTCCTCCCCTTGGGGGAGGCTGGGAGGGGTTTCCTGCCAAGGGTCTCTGCCCCTACCTCGTGGCTATTTATACGCTTCAATTATAACCTTCTAATACTTAAACGAACTACCACCAAGGAACTCACGGAGCAATGAGGTTGGAGGGAGATCACGGAAAGGCAGTGGAGAGAAGTACTTGAGGAACTTGCGCAGACGATAGGCCTCAGCATATTCTTCACAATTCTCTGGTACTTGCTCGAGCACCTCCTCTGCTTGTGGCTTTATGACTGCAAGCTCGAAGAGCATAGCTGTATTAAACATCACATCGGCTTGCTCCTGATAAGGGAATATCCATTTGTTCTCACCAGCACGCACACTAGGCCATCGGCGGATCGTTTCTTGTGCTGAACAACCACGATACTTATAATCACGAACAATGCGTCGGAGCAATCGATTGTCAGTCGTTGGGATATAATTGTGATTATCCAATAGGATGGTAGTAAGCGCAGAAGCATAGATCTTAAACTTCTTGTCGTCGGGAATCTGAGCTGTGAGTGTTGGATTAAGGGCGTGAATGCCTTCTACAACTAACACGTTATTCTCCTCCAAATGCAACTTATTCCCACTCTTCTCACTACTTCCTGTTTGGAAATTATACTTGGGTAATTCCACTTCCTGACCATTGAATAAAGCATTAAACTGCTCATTGATGAGTGGAATATTCAGAGCATAGATACTTTCGTAATCATATTCTCCCTGTTCATCCTTCGGTGTCTCTTCCCGATTAACGAAGTAGTCATCAAGTGAGATCTGTACGGGCTTCACACCACTAGCAAGTAGTTGCACAGAAAGACGTTTGCAGAATGTGGTCTTACCACTCGATGATGGTCCTGCAATCAATACCACCTTAATATCTTTCTTTGCTGCAATCTTATCTGCAATCTGTGATATCTTCTTCTCTTGCAAGGCTTCGCTGACATTAATTAGATTAGTGGCTTCACCATTGCCAACCGCCTCATTAAAGTCACCCACCGTCTTTATACCTAACAGACTCTGCCAACGATGATGCTCTTTAAACACTTCAAACATCTTATCCTGTCGTATCAAAGCACCTAATTGGGATGGATCTTGCACGGAAGGAATGCGCAGTAACACACCATCAAAATAAGGTTCGAGTCCGAAGAGATATAGTTGTGACGTGTTCGTGAGCATTGAACCATAGTAATAATCCTTATAGTCATCCAGGACGTAATAAACAGTATAAAGCGTTCCACTACTCTTGAGCAACTTTGCCTTTTGTTCGTCACCGAGTTTAGAGAACATATCAATAGCCTCTTCTGTTGTTGTTTCAAAACGTTGGATAGGCAGATGAGCATTAACAATCTCCTGCATTCGTGTGCGAATACGGTTTACATCCTCAGCAGTGATAGCATGCCCGAGTTTCAAATTACAATAGTAACCATTTGAAACAGGAATATCAATGATCACTTCGCTTCGCGAATAAAGATCGTGGACAGCCTTACAAAGAACGAGAAAAAGCGAACGAGTGTAAGTGCGAATACCCGATTGTGTATGCAAATCGAGGTACTCCACATCCTTATTATGATAGACCCTGTAATGCAATCCTTCAACTTTATTATTCACTTTAGCACTTACAGGACCATAAGGCATTTGAAGATTTATTTCCTTGAAAATGTCAGAAAGTGTACTTCCCATTGGGACTTTCAGACTTTTTTTATTATTTTTGCAACGGATATGCAGTAATTGTGTCATAAGCATTTACGTGTTAAATGTAAGTCAGTGGACTAAATCGTTCGTCAATAAAAACGAATGGTAAAGGTAGAGAAAGTTATGCATATACACAAGAGATAGTCGTCACAAATTAAGTTATTATATGTCGATTTGGATTTTTTTTAAGCTCATTGGAGCCTTAGCGTTACTAATGTTTGGAATGAAGGCAATGAGCGAAAGCCTGCAAAAGATGGCAGGACCTCAATTGCGTCATGTCCTTGGTGCAATGACAACTAACCGCTTCACTGGTATTTTAACAGGTACATTTATTACCGCAGCCGTACAATCATCAACGGCAACAACAGTCATGACGGTTAGTTTCGTGAACGCAGGATTACTCACCTTGGTACAGGCTATCTCGGTTATTATGGGAGCCAACATCGGAACAACCCTAACGGCATGGATCATGTCAGCAGGCTTCTCGTTTAACATTACCGACTTCGTTTGGCCTGCTTTCTTCATTGGTATTGTGTTGATCTACTCTAAGAAGCGCAAGCTAATTGGCGACTTCCTCTTCGGCATATCATTCATGTTTCTGGGCTTGGGAACGCTGCGCCAAACGGGTATAGACATGGATTTGGCACACAACCAAGCGGTACTTGATTTCTTTAGTCAGTTCGATCCACAGAGCTTCTTCACCACAATTGTATTCTTACTCATCGGTAGTGTGCTGACGATGTGTGTGCAAAGTTCCGCTGCAATCATGGCTATTACGATGATTCTCTGTTCGACCGGTGTGCTTCCAATCTACCAAGGAATAGCACTCGTAATGGGCGAGAATATCGGTACAACAGTTACCTCTAACCTTGCCGCATTGACGGCAAACACGCAGGCACGAAGAGCTGCCATGGCACACATGGTGTTTAATATATTTGGTGTTATTTGGGTCTTATGCGTCTTCCATCCATTCATTAACATGGTCTGCGGATGGGTTGGTTATGACGTGACGATGCCTAAGGGTTCAGCTGGTTTCGTGGCTAATGCTGCCAAACTAAGCTTTGTATTGGCTGCATTCCACACCACGTTCAATGTTACCAACACGCTTATCCTTGTTGGTCCCATCAAGTACTTAGAGAAGTTAGTATGCTTGATTATCAAGCCAAAGGCCAACAAAGACGAGGATGAGTTCCGTCTTCATTTCATTCAAGCAGGCATCATGAAGACGCCGGAGCTATCTGTTTTGGAAGCATCTAAGGAGATCAAATCGTTTGCCGAACGCATCCAACGCATGTTCGGAATGGTTCGCGAACTGCTTGGAGAGCGTGACACGGAGAAGTTCACGAAGCTTTATACGCGCATAGAGAAGTACGAAGGAATATCTGATAACATGGAGATTGAGATAGCCAAATACCTTGATCAAGTTTCAAATGCCCATCTAAGCGATGAGACGAAAGATAAGGTGCGTTCGATGTTGCGTGAGATTTCGGAGTTAGAGAGTATTGGTGATGCTTGTTACAACATCGCCCGTACAGAGAGCAGACGCATCCATGGTAAGGAAGACTTTACAGAGGAACAATACGACCACATACATCAGATGTTCGATCTCACCGATGATGCTCTCACGCAGATGAACCGCATTTTGGTGGGACACAGAGAAGACAACGATGTGAATCGTTCGTTCAACATTGAGAACGAAATCAATAATTACCGCAATCAACTGCGCTCACAAAACATCAATGATGTCAACGATCATAAATACACCTACGCAATTGGTACGATGTATATAGACATTATTCAGGAGTGTGAGAAGCTCGGCGACTATGTTGTCAATGTGGTAGAAGCACGCATGGGTGTGCGCCAGCAAGAAGCATAAAGGGCGTAACACCAAATAAAAAGAGGGTGTATCAAGTAGGTTAAGGGTATAAAAACAAACGTTCTTGTCCGTCAGTACGATCGCAAATACTGGACAGATGAGGTCATCTATACCAAAGAGTTTAACCTTTGATACACTCTCTTATTTTATAAAAAGATATTACTAATGCCGAAAAACACGTCTGTGTAACCCTTAAAGAACCCAACTAATGCCTTAAACAAACTACTTATAACAACGTTTTCATAGCTTGAGACTGTGCGTTCCATGTATTGAAACCCTGCGTTCCATGTACTGAAACCCTGCGTTCCATGTATTGAAACCCTGCGTTCCATGTATTGAAACTGTGCGTCTCGTGGTCTGAAACAGATAGTGTCACCCGCTGAAACGGATTGTACCATACGCGGGGACGCTATTACATAGGCTGAATGTGATCCGTGTTTTACGTGCTATAAGAGTGTAGATACAGGTTTAGTATATCAGAATACATTAGTCTCTTTAGTCTAATAACATATACAAAGTAGGGACAGACGAGCGTGTCTGTCCCTACTTGTGTGATATCGTCTTCGTATGCAAACAATACTATCTACTCCCCTCTCCATTCGGAGAGGGGCAGGGGGTGAGGCTTTTTTTCCTTTGGCTTGGGGAGACTTTCATTACTTATCAAACCCAATGGGGCGGAACTGATGCTGCTCCTCGCTATAAACATAGCCTGCCTTGAGCAGAGAAGCCTTGAGTTTATCAACATCCTCATTGAAGTTGTAGCAAAGAGACTCCAGTGAATCGAACTCTTTATCACGCAGTAGCATGTTTGCACTGCTTACCAGTATTGCGGGATCTTTTGGTAGATAATCCATAACTTAACAATGTTTTAAAAGAATAATAACCTACTTCATTGACTCACCAACGAATTGGAGAGGGAGCAAGTCCTTAACTGTATCAATAACATAAACGCCTGATGTACCATAAAGAAGGATACGAATGGGCTGGTTATAACGACTTTCTATCTCTAAGATAACCTGTCGGCAAGCACCACAAGGTACGATTGGGTCACGCATCAAACCATACTCATTAGCCGCAGCTATCGCCAAGAGGGTGATAGGTTGGTCTGGATAAGTGGACTGGGCAGCAAAGATTGCGGAGCGTTCAGCGCATAGTCCTGAAGGAAAAGCCGCATTCTCTTGGTTCGCTCCCATCACTTCTACTCCATTCGCAAGCAACAATGCTGCACCCACACGGAATTTGCTGTAAGGCGAATAGCTGTTACCTGTAGCCGAGATCGCTGTTTGGATAAGGTGTCGCTCTTCTTCTGACAGCTCATCAGGTTGGCAGAATCCTATCTTAATACTTAAATCTATTGTCTTCATTGTTGATATTTGTTATTGGTTATTGGGCTTATTAGCCTTATTAGGCAAATAGGGCTAATTAGGCTAATGAGGCTAATTAGATTAATTAGCTATCAGCTCATAACAGCCAATATCTGGTTTATTATCACGCTGCTTACCATCATGATCGGTTGTGAAACGCGTATCTGTTAATACTCGCCCTGCATCAATAGCAGGTGAGAGAACGTTATTCTCTGGCTTTTTAAGGTGCAAGTCGTAGTCTTGCTTATCGGCATTGACCTTGACAAATTGCTTATCTCCACCACCTGGATAGTCCTTTGTGTTCTCCCAAATAACGTCTGTAAAACGTGCAAGCAAGGCTGTATCCTTTGGCTTTGGCGTGCGTAACAGACAATGATCGAACTGATAATTGGCTGTTACTCCGTCCTTGTTATAAACCATGAGTACGTCTTCTGAATAGCCAGTTACCAACGAATTAACCATGTTGAAAGCCTGTAAAGGATAGTCCTTATCGCCCTCGTGATTGCCAAGACTTAATGCTGCACCGCGGTTACTATCGAAAGGATAGAACTGAGCAAAGGTGCAATGAGTCAGCGTAATGTGCCCACCAAGGAAGGAGGCGCAGTCCATCAATGTGTTAGAGAATTGTGTATTATAGGCTTCCACCTTACAGTTTACGGCTTTCAAACCATATCCTTGACAATTATGTATGGTTGAGTTAGCCAGTGTAAGTTTGTTTTGTGAGATGTTGGCAGCGTCACACACGATACCATTATAGGCTGAATGGAGGTCGGTATGACTAATTACATTATCGTAACTATCGGCATGGAAGTGTATTCCTTGCCATTGTCCGCTCACATGGTCATAGGGAAGATAAGGGAAGAGGCGGTCTAATCGGTCACCACGTAACACCACGGGATGATCCGCCGTACCCTCACATCGCAACGAGCCATACACTTCCAGCGATGCTTTCTGCGAGAAGTAAAGCGTTGTTCCAGCTGGTATTGTAAGCGTTGCACCTGCTTCTACTTTCAGAGTATCTTGTAAGACAATGGGCTTAGAGCCTGTTAATGTCATATTACTGGTGACCTTCAAACCCTTTAGAAGTTGCGCATCCCAGCTGTAAGCACAAAGGACTACACGTTGCTGAACGCCACTCTCAAGCGTAAATATAAGATTATCTGTTATCTTCTGTGGGCTTGTTCCATTATTCAGAGGCGATGTCATTTCCACAAAGACACGAATACTATCCTTGTTTCTTACCTCTAAGTCTTTCACTTGATAGCCATTAGCAGCATTCAACTCGTCTCCACTAACATTCACACGGAACCCCGTTTGATTGCCTTGTGATAGTCGGACATTCGTCAATCGAAGCCCAGCTCCCGAATGATTATACACCCAGAAGGTTCTTGTGGATGTAGGGACACTTGAGAAGAAAGTATCTAACTTTAACGTATCAGTTGAGAATGATAACAAGTTGGAACGTGACGTAGTGAATGTATCATCGTCCGAACATGCTGCCAGCAGTGCTACTATCGACAGGAGAAATAGTATGGTTAATTTCTTCATTATATATCTTTTTGGTTCTTATCTAACGATAACACCCTTACTTTTATTGCTTTATTCCAAATCAACATGCTCTACATTCACCTCGTCATGGATGAAGATTTGAGCGTTCTCTTTGAACTTCTCGGGGTTCTCTGTCGTTAGATACCTCACTGTTGCATGTTTCGTGCAACGCTGCTCCATGTCTGGATGGCGTCGCAAGTAGTCTTGTAAGCTCTCTGCAACATACTCGCCTTGTGGGACGATACGTACTCCACGAGGCACATACTTGATGATCTTGGGCATAAGAATGGGGTAATGTGTGCAACCAAGGATGAGCGTATCAATCTCTGGATCTATCCGCATGATATGATCAATGCGTTTCTTCACAAAGTAATCAGCCCCTGGACTGTCCGCCTCATTGTTCTCTATGATAGGAACCCATAGTGGACATGCCACGCCCGTAACCTTTACATCAGGCCATAGCTTTTGTATTTCTATGTTGTAGCTTTGGCTTTTCACAGTGCCTTCAGTAGCCAACAAACCCACGTGATGAGAGCGAGTTAGTTTGCCAATAACCTCTGCTGTAGGACGAATCACACCCAACACTCGGCGCTGGGGATCAAGCTTTGGTAAGTCATTCTGCTGTATGCTGCGTAGTGCCTTGGCTGATGCTGTGTTACAACCAAGTATCACTAACTGGCAACCAGACTCAAAAAGTTTCATTACAGCTTGCCTTGTAAATTGGTAAACAACATCGAATGAGCGTGAACCATAGGGTGCACGGGCATTATCCCCAAGGTAGAGATAGTCGTATTCAGGCAATAATTGGCGAATACCATGCAGTATGGTTAACCCGCCATAACCAGAGTCAAACACGCCAATAGGACCTGGCTGTTGTGAATATTGTGACATTATCCTCTTTATCAAATTGTTATAGAATAGGCTTTTAAGGCTCTATTGTTTTGCTTATTAATGGTCTCAAACACTTGAATATAGCCTATTTAAGCGCAGAGATAAGTGCATCTGTGATGTCTTCACCTATGGCTGTGTTCACAAAGGGAAGGTTGTTATTGTCTGAGTTAAGAATGAAGGCGTACCCACTCTCCTTACCCATCTCACGAACCGTATTGTCTAATTTCTTACGAACAGGCGCATAGAGATCTGCTTCAGCCTTCTTTAAGAGACGGTCAGTCTCCTTACGAAAGGCGATGTTGCGGTCCATCAACTCCTCTAACTCTGCTTGACGCTTGCGAAGAATAGACGGTTCTAACTTGTGCTGAACATCAAGGAAATCCTCATAACGGTTGTTGAAGTCATCAGCCGAACGCTTTGTTTCTGCATCATATTTCGCTTTTAAGTCATTCAAACTACGTGTTGCTGTGGCATAATCTGCCATTGCGTGCAACACCTTCTCATAACTGAAGTAACCGAACTTTAGGCTTGGAGTGGTTTGTTGTGCGACTGCCAAGAGTGGTAACAACACCAAAGCAAAGGAAAAGAATAGCTTTTTCATTCTACTAATTATAATCTCTTCTATATGTAAATACAAATAATGAGGTCAACGCAAGAATACTAATTCGTGCGGTGACCTCACCCTTATCTCCTCTTGAGAGTCGACTCTCAAGAGGCATATTAACACGGGCAAAGACTCCCGTACATGCTTTTACTTCATCTTAGCCAATTGAGCCTTAACCTCAGCTGTTACATCCTTGCTGAGTGCCTCATTGATATACAATGGCTGACCATTAGCTTTCTCCATGATGTAAACATAGTTCCCTGCCTTTGCAACAGCTGCAATCGCATTGCGAACTTTCTCAAGTACAGGACCGAGTTGCTTCTGCTGTTCCTCATTGAAAGCCTTTTGGTTGTCCTGAGCGGTCTGCTGAATCTTCTGGTACATATCCTGTAGATTCTTCTCTGTCTCAGCCTGCTTTGTTGCATTCATAGTGCTCTTTGCTTTATCATAAGCCTCAGCCTGACGCTGCAATTCAGCCTGCATGTCTTCCAATTGCTTCTGGTATTCCTTACCCTTAGCCTCTAACTTGCTCTGAACAGCTGTAGCCTCTGGAAGAGACTGGAGCAGTGCTTGTGAGTCAAGGTGACCAAACTTCTGTGCAAACAAGGTCATTGGTGCACAGAGCATCAACATCAAAAATAACTTTTTCATTGCTTTTATTGTTTTAATAGTTTATGTTTTTGTTTTCTTATAAACGTTCTTGTGATTCTATGAATATCGGTTGTCTCACCTTATATTATCGATAAGCATAACCTAACTTCTGTAATACTTCATTGCTGATGTCAACCTTAGGTGACCCATAGATAATGCCAGAGGCATTGCTAGAACGGTCGATAACAAGACTATATCCACGCTGATCGGAGATGTCCTTAACGGCATTATAGATCTCATCTTGTATAGGACTTATCAAACTGGTGCGCTTCTTGAAGAGCTCACCCTCTGGTCCGAAGTACTTACGTTTGAGGTCGGATGCTTGCTTCTCTTTCGCCAAGATAGCATCTTGTTGCTTCTTCTTTTGGTCTTGAGAAAGGAAGACTACTTCATTCTGATAGTTCTTGTACATGGTAGCAGCCTCTGTATTCAAAGCCTCAACCTCTGCTTGCCACTTCTTACTAACCTGATTTAACTGCTCATTCGCACGTTCATAAGCTGGCACATTCTTAAGGATATACTCCATATCAATGAGTGCAAACTTCTGTGCAGAGGCTGATAAAGGTAAAAGAGTGAAAAGGTAAAGAGGTAAAACATACCTCAATACATTATGTAAAATCTTCTTTTTATCCATCATTTTTCTTATTGTTTAAATTAAATCTAACGTTTCTTTTTTATGAGAACAATTCCTTCAACGCTCAAAGTTCAACATTCCAAGGTCAATGGTCAACGCTCAATGTTCAAAGAATCAAGCCTTAGAACTCCTGTCCAAGGATGAAGTGGAACTGGCTTCCACCCTTCTTTCCAAAGACAGTATCAAATCCGTATGCCCAGTCAATACCCATCATACCAACCATTGGAAGGAATATACGGACACCAAGACCAGCAGAACGTTTCATATCAAATGGATTGAACTTACTTGTTTCTGACCATGCATTACCAGCCTCAACAAAGCCCAAACCGTAGATAGTTGTATTGCCCAAGAGGAACGGATAACGCAACTCTAAAGAGAAGCGATCGTATGCATAACCTTGTACTTCATATGAAGGTGTGAGTGCTCCATTCTCATAACCACGCAATCCGATAGTCTCTTCTGCATAGCCACTGGAGTATCCACTCATACCATCACCACCCATATAGAAGGTTTCAAATGGGCTCTTCTTATTCCTGTTATAGCTGCCCAATAGACCTAACTCAACACGAGTAACCAAGACGAAACACTTCTGACCGCTACTAAGAGCTGTAAAAGTTCGTGCCTTGAACTTCCACTTGTGATATTCAATCCAGTGATACTTCTCTTGTTGTTCCTTAGAGTAATTAGGTGAATTAGGATTCGTTGCCAAGTGAGCATAGTCCTTTCCATCCCACTTAGACCATGGCGGAGTAATCGTCAAAGAAGCCGAGAACTCTGAACCACGACGTGGGAAGAGTTGATTATCAGTAGATGTTCTATTTAGTGATACCGTCAAGTTCAAGTTGTTAGATGTACCTGTTGGCATGAGGAAGTATCGCCAGTTACGTAACATGTAACGCTGATATTGTAACTGTAAAGACAATGTGAAGTAATCATCTGGCCAACTCAAACGTTTTCCCCAACCAGCATAAACACTCAACAACTTAATGTACTTGTTTGGATCAGAATAGTTTTCATAACTATTGTAATTATAGTTTCCGTAACCGTAACGATAACTGTTATAGTTGTTCAACAGCGACTGGTTGTAGTAATTACTTGATACATCGGTTTGCTTTGAATAAGAGACACCCACATTGAATTGGATAGGACGCTTACCACCCAGCCAGTTGGTTGAATACTGAACATTGTAAGATTGGTAATAAGTACCATTCGTCTGTGCTCCCAAAGACAATGTCTCACCATCACCGATAGGCATGATACCACGATGTTCACGGTTTCTACGGAAGAGATTAGCCATTGAGAAGTTAGTTAACTTCAAGCCTACTCGACCGATAACACCTGTCTGTCCCCAACCCAGTGAAAGCTCAACTTGGTCGTTAGACTTCTGTTTCAAATTATAATTGATATCCACTGTTCCATCTTCGTAATTAGGTTCAGGAACAGGGTTGATAGCTTCTGGATCAAAATAACCCATTGATGCTAACTCACGAGCAGAACGCTGAAGAGCCTCTTTAGAGAATAGGTCACCAGGCTTTGTACGCAACTCACGACGAACAACATTCTCATAGAGTCGGTCGTTACCATTAATCTTCACACGATTAATATGTGCCTGCTGTCCTTCCGTGATACGCATCTCAAGGTCGATAGAGTCGCCGACAATATTCACTTCAGTTGGCTCAAGTCTATAGAAGAGATAACCATTATTCCAATACTCATTACCAACAGCATCCTCATCTTGTGAGAGTCGCTTACTTAGATAAGTCTGGTTATAAACGTCACCTTTCTTCATTCCAAGCAAACGAGATAGGTAATCAGTTGAATAAACAGTGTTTCCAACCCAAGAGATATTACGAATGTAATACTTCTTACCTTCGTCTACCTTTACATAGATATCCACATGCTTGGGATCAACATTCCACACACTATCCTTCAAGATAGTGGCATCACGGAAACCAAACTCATTGTATTTGGTAATGAGATTCTTCTTATCTTCAGCCCAACGCTCGGGTGTGAACTTCTTTGACTTCAGTAAATTGCCGAGCTTTCCTGCTTCATGTGTCTTAGCGAAAGCGCCCTTTGAGAAGAAAGAACCCTTAATCTTCTTCATTGGAAGTTGCTCATTCCCTTCAATGATAATATTGCGAACCTTTAGTTTCTCCTTCTTATCTACATTGATATCAAGTATGACCTGATTCTTATTCGCAACATCATCACGCTGGAGAATATTAATATCGGCATTCTTATATCCTTTATCATCAAAGTACTTCTTAGCAAGTATCTTGGCACGACTAATCATGTTAGGAGTAATCTGACCACCTTTCAGTAAGCCCAACTTCTTCTCCAGATCATCCCGTTCACTCTTCTTCAAACCATTATAATTGATGGTTGAGACGCGTGGTCGTGGTAAGAGATTAATTCTCAAGTAAATCTTATCACCAACGATAGAATCTGCACTGATGGATACATCAGAGAAGAGTCCATGCTTCCAATAACGTTTCACCGCATCAGTGATAGCCGTTCCTGGTACCTCCAACTCCTGCCCAATGCTGAGCCCAGAAATACCCGTAAGTACATAATCCTCATAACCGTCAATACCACTGACTGCCAATCCTGCTAGCTTATAAGTATGCGGATTACCAGAATAAGTTATATCTGGATTAACGATCTTCTCTTGTCCGCTCACCGTTAGAGTCATTCCAGAAGTGAGAGCAAGAAGCATCAACACCTTATTTATCTTCGTCATCTATATTGCGTAACTTATTTGTTTTCGTTTTCTTCTATCTGTCTCTCGGTCTTTCCAAAACGACGTTGTCTCTTTTGGAAACTATATATAGCATGTTGTAAATCGTCTTCCCCAAAGTCTGGCCAATAGGTATCACAGAAGTAAAGCTCTGAATAGGCTATCTGCCAAAGAAGGTAATTAGAAATACGAAGCTCGCCACCTGTCCTTATTAGAAGGTCTGGATCAGGCATAAAGTTGGTTTGCATGTGCTTACTGAGTAACTCTTCTGTTATCATATCGGGGCGTAGCGATACTTTTTCATTGTCCTGATTTCCAGCAATGATATCCTGTACCGCCTTGGTTATCTCCCACCGTGAACTATAACTAAGAGCGACAACCATTGTCATAGCAGAGTTCTTCTCCGTATGTTCTTCCGTCTCTCTGAGTTTCTGTTGCACCTCTATAGGCAATCTATCTATGTCCCCTATCACACGGAATCGGACATTATTCTTCATAAAGATCTCATCTTCTAAAGAAGTCAAGACAAGCCCCATCAATGCTGCAATCTCATCAGAAGGTCGACTCCAATTCTCTGTAGAGAAGGTGTAAAGCGTTAGATACTTCACACCCAGACGTACACACTCAGAAGTAATACGGCGAACCGTCTCCACTCCTGCCTGATGCCCATAAGAACGGGGCTTATTACGCTCCGTTGCCCAGCGCCCATTACCATCCATAATGATAGCAATGTGTTCTGGAATCCGTGTCATGTCTAATTCTTCCACCATGATTATATATGAAGAAAATAACCTTTCTTACTGTTCTTATATAGCCATCTTATTCATCTTCATTGTGACATGTTCGGCACTTGGTCATAAAACTATAGCTGAACGTCAATTGAAGTGTTGAATAGCTATCTGTATTCTTAAAGAGTCCACTACTCTTTATTCCGTAGGGATCTCTTTGCCCATCTAATTCGTCAGAGAGTGAGAAATGCATCTCCCACTCTATTCCGATATTCGTTCGATCACCAACCTTATACTTAACGCCAACGCCTATAGGAAGGTTAGCCGAGAATGCGGAACTACGATTACCGTTCTCTATCTTAACATACGTGGCACCCAGTCCTATTGTTACATAAGGTGACAAACGTTGTGCGCCACGATAATCTTTACCCGTTCCGTATGGCAAGAAGTTATATTCATAAGCCACGCCTACATCTACCAAAGAGTTATTGAATAGATAAGGTGTTGTAGCAAATCGAGGATAATAAGTCTTCGCATCAGCTGAAGAACCTTTTATCTTGCCAAAAGATACATTCATCTTCAAGCCCATATAAGGATTGAAATTATATCTGGCAAGCACCGTCCCCATTGGTTGCAAGTCTTTTGTTAAAGACTCATTGAAGTCGCCAAGATAGCCCATCAAGCCAACACCCGCTCCTAACTCCATCTTATATTCAGCGTCACTCTGTGCCCACAAAGATGTCGTTACTAAAAGGAGAAGAACGCTAATGATGGTCTTTTTCATCTTACTCTGCCTTAGAACTTACTCTGCAGCACGCTCTTGATTCAACTTCCAACCCACTCTATTGAGCCTTCCACGCCAAACTTTACTACCGCTAATCATCCAAATGTAAGCATCAGCGTCGACCGTTGCCGTAAATGTATTAGCCGGTTGCGCATTCTGTGGATAGCTGAAATCTTTATCGCTATTCCATGCAATACCAGCATCACGGGACAATAACATAGAGCCGAATTTACCGCTATTATCCACGCCCATAGCTAATGCAGCATCATCATAATTGACAACTGTAAGATGGCGATAAGCAGGCAATAGGAACTTAGTAGCTGCATTCTCTACATAATTCCACGTATCGTCCGCCGTTGGACGATTCTTATAAGATAGCTTTGACCAAGCAACGGTCTTGTTTCCACTAACTGCTATTCCCACTAATAAAACACGACTTCTATCATCAGCGCCCTTGTTGCTTAACAAGACATAATTGATATTGCTTGCTGGAAGAAGAGAAGCATTATCATCCAAAGTTTCTGTATTCCATGTCGCCCCATTATCTTGCGAACGAACTAAACTTCCAGCTGTTGTCAAAGCGAATAGCTCCGAAGAAGATGCAGCCACTAACTGCTTCAAGTTCGTATTCGTACCCGTTTGAGTCCAAGCGTTACCATCAGTAGAACTAAGGATTCGACCACTATCTAAAATAAATAACTTATTCTCTTTGACCAATACGCTCTGATAAGCCTGTGCAGAGAAAGACTGAGACAGCAAACCCCAATGGTTACCATCGTTCTGCGCCGTCACATACCCCGTCGTCTGTGTTCCATTCGTTCCAAATACAAATATCTTATCCTTAGTACTTACAGCCTTCATCGCCGTGAAAGCAGCAAAATTACTATTGCTCTGCATGCTTGTCCAAGAGAACACATCACCCTTCTGCTTATGCGCATTCACCGATATCTTATAATCACGATAAGTATCGCGTGCATTAGAGTAGATACGGAACGAGCGTGGAGAAGTGAAATCAATTGAATCTTTCGGAGAGAAGTAAGTCTGCTTGTCCCCCGACTGATTAAGAATCGTCACAATACCAGAGTTCTTGGTTGTTATTGTAGCCAAAACGTGCGCTACATCAGTTCCATAAGGCAGAGAGTCTACATTGTAAACCAATCCCTGCGCCTGATCTATATAGAACCTAACTTTCTTTGCATCATACTTAGCATAGAACGTACTATCCTGCCCAGACTTCGTAAGCGTATCACGTTTTACTTTCAGATTCCCAAGAGTGAATCCAGTAATAGCCGTATCTCTAAAACTTAAACCTTTACCATCATTGTCGTCATCCTTCAGACAAGATGTCATCACCAAAGTTGCCAATGCAAGGGCAACAAGAGTATATATCTTATTACGCATCAGATACTAATAATTGAATTTAGCTGCAAATTTAATCAGAAATCTTCAGACTAAACATCTTTTACGGGGTTAATTATGTAAAATATATATTTAGACGTCAGATTTTTAAGTTTGTTTAGTATTATATAGAAAATTCGTATTTCTAGGCTATTAGAATCGTCAATATCGAAAGGGAACGCGCCCAAGTACCAACGTGGGAACGACAGCAACGCACGTACACGATCAGCGGAAACCCCTATAGCCATCTTAAAGAATAAGTAGTAATAACGAAAGATATACGTATTACCATTCCTTTTCCCTGCTTTCCGATTATTTTTTCATAGGTTCCGTATTGCTTTTGTACGTATATAATTCTATTATCTAAGCGTAATAATTAATTATCTAAGCGTGATAATACTTTATCTAAGTCTGATAATACTTTATCACGCTTAGATAATACAAAAACATACGTATTCCGCAAATGCGCAATACGTATAAAAATAAAACAAGATACGCATAAACTCAACACAGAATGCGTATGTAAGTATGACGATATTAGCTCCTGTTAAAGCTAAAAGCTAATATCAAGACGAAGAGAGGGGGCAAAACAAGGTGCAAGTATTAGGTTACATCAATCCATATTAGTCGTAACGAAAAGAGGATGTGCCTATTTGACACATCCTCCAATTATTTATTCAAAAGTATTTTTGAACGATTTAGAGTTGTGGACCAGCTGCTACGAGAGCCTTACCAGCCTCGTTGTTCTCGTACTTCTTGA
>OGJT01000477.1_pt1 | contig 20214 bp, 19 predicted proteins | sample 1572331 | NCBI WGS metagenome assembly OGJT01 (sample SAMEA2582094, study PRJEB24529) | metagenome | biome: Human gut stool | place: China | collected 2011
TGACCCTGCACATTTGTGTTCGTCGAAACTGTATTCAGTTTTCAAAGGTCTACCAGTCATCGATTCGATTGCTTCGATGACGTATTTAAGTTTAACATATCATTTGAAGCAAGTCAATAACTTTTTTCAAATCAATTTATTAAACAAGTCATCACTCATCAATCGACAACTTTTATAGTTTAACAAAATCGAATCAATCTGTCAACCACTAATTTGATTTTGTTACTTATCATCATCAGCCCTACGCCGTGACAACGGTATATAACTATACAGGTTTTAACAGTCATCGTCAATAGGTTTTCGACGATTTTTCAATTTCTTTTGTTTTGGCTGATCAGCAAGCACTTTAACTGCTAATTTATCATTTTAATTAAACACTAGGCGGGAATTAGGTAATGTTTAAGCAGGAGTATTACATTATTGTTTTCCTCCACAAGCTAGTCAACCGGCAACCTTTTCTCGGCATTTTCCGCCTCACGAATAAATCTTCCAGTCAATCATCATTGCAACAGTCACTAAATTCTGTCGGTGGATGCTGTATGTTCGCACTGATCATCAGCCAAGAATTAAGGATTCGCTTCAAAAAGAAAACCCAATTCTGATCGGAAAAGAATTGGGCATAACGAATTAATTAATGATGAGGCATCAATTGCATCTCAGAATTGGGAGTCACTGTTAGATTCTCTGTTACGTAGGCTTTGCGCGTTACTGCTTCATATAAAAGCATTACTGCCGTTCCAGTAATAATCCAGGTAACCGGATAGATCAGTGCTACTTGAGTAAAGCTCGTGAAATGTGGCAGCATGACGGCAATATAAACAACCCGCAAAATGCAGCAGCCTACCAGCGTAATAACGGCTGGTGCCATTGAGTGACCAATTCCGCGCAGACTGCCGCCAGCAATCTCATAAGTTGCCGTTAACGGTTCTAACAGCGCGATAAAGGTGATCCGAATAATTGCATAATGGACGACTGCCGGATTGGTTGAGAAGATATCATCAACCAATGGATAACGAAACAGATAAAAAGCACTTGAAACGATCGTCGTAAATAAAATGGCACTGACCATTGCGACTCGGGCAATTCTGCGACAACGCTGATATTGATGAGCTGCATAGTTTTGACTGATAAAAGTAACCGTTGCCTGGGCAAAACCATTAACAAAGAAATAGCTGATATATTCAAAATTCAAACCAGCCGAATTACCAGCCACACAGGCCGCGCCAAAATGGTTAATGGCTGCCTGAATAACGATATTGGATACTGAGAAAATCATTCCTTGCAGGCCAGCTGGTCCCCCAATTGCAATGATTCGTTTCAGATAGGTACGATTTAATGCCAGCTTTTTCCAATCAAAGTGAAGCATGCCAGTTTCCTTAACCAAGAGGCGGTAGATTAAAGCCGCACTGACTGCATTGGCAATGGTCGTAGCAATTGCTGTTCCATCCGAACTCATCTGAAAGCCAATTACCAAAATCAGGTTCAAAACCACATTGACCATTCCCGAAAACATTAAACAAAACAAAGGTCGCTTGGTATCGCCAACTGCTCTTAAAACTGCATTGCCAAAATCATAAATCATTAAAAACGGCATACCAAGAAAGTACAGTTTTAAATAGCTGACCGCTAACGGCATAATACTGGCTGGTGTATCAAGCAGACCTAAAATCGGCTTAGCAATCAGGCAGCCGACCGTCAGCATAATCAGCCCACTGATCAATGCCACCGAAAAACCAGTATGCATCGCCGCGTTGACTCGTTCTTTCTTGCCTGCCCCAACCAAACCAGCAATCAATACGTTTGAACCAATTGAAAGTCCTGTAAACAGCATCACCACGATATTGATGACTGGCGCATTGGAACCTACCGCGGCCATAGCGTTACTTGAGGCAAAACGCCCAGCTACCGCCATATCAGTCGCGTTAAACAGCTGCTGCAAGGTACTCATCAAAGCAATTGGAATCGCTACTTTACACATTTTACCGAAGATGCCACCCTCAAGCATGTTGAGTTGGTGAGAAGGTCTCGTCGCTTCTTCGTCCATTAGATAAATTCACTCTCTTTTCTCTACAAAATTGCACAAAGGCTAGTGTAACGCTTATTTTGACGCAATAAAACCCAAAACTGACAATTGGCACGATTTCTTCAAATCTAAAGCAGCCGCCAATTGAAAATCAGTAAATATTTTTATCTGCCGCTACATTTTAAGCACACCCCGGCATAATCATTTTGAAGGCAATTCTAATGGAAGTGAGTCTAATATGACTAAAAAGATAAAAGGTAAAACAGAGTGTTTGTAGAAAAGAGTCTGTCCATTAACAACTGCCAAACATTCAACGGCAGTTATCTCATTTTGCAGGAACTGATTGACGGCATCTTCAACCTGGGCCCGAAACAGTTCTTTTAAAGCCGAATCGTCATCTGCCAGTAGCGCGGTAATGATATTTTTGATAGAATCTTCCATGGGGAAAGCCTCCGTATTCTGATTGGTTTAAGCAGTTCAATCATACGGGGAGGGCTTTCCCTTTTTCAATTTCTCTTTTAAATTTACACAAACAATTTTACACTCCCTAATGTTTGGCGGATTTAATATTCACTTACCTACTTCCGGTCCAAAAACGAAGAATAGTAGGTAAATCCAGTCCTGTAAGCTGCTCAAGATTCGTTTTTCTTCACAAACAAGCCTGCTTGAAAGCATCAACGCCCGATCATTTACTTTATCATCAAATGACAGCCAAGCCACGTTAAGCCCTAGCCAAATCTCAGGCTACACTTGCCAAAATCACGTCAATTACCCGTGCAGTTTTCGTTTTTGATGTAATGCGACCGGCTTGCTTTGATTATTTCCTGGGAAAACCAAAGCCCGTTACCAAAAAGATCACGCATGCCCGTTCAAGCACCGTGATCTCATTTTTATTGATGAAGCATCTTTTCTGCCAAAGCAAAGTTGCCCAGCGTTGCCGAACCATTGCCAGGAACGCTTGGATTCGTGATGTATTCTTCCAGATCGCCGACTTCCAGATAGCCATTGTAGAGCTGTCTGAACTGATCGCGAACCTTTTCCATAAAGTGTGGTCGTGAAACGCTGCCGCCAAAAATCACGCGGGCGGGCCGCAGAATTGACGTTGCCTGCATTACTGCCTGAGCAGCATAATAAGCCATAATGTCCCAGACATGATCATCGTCGCTTACGTCTTCACCTCGCTTACCAAGGCGTGCTTTAAAGGTCGGACCGCACAGCAGGCCTTCCAGACAGTCGCCATGATAAGGACAGATCCCCGTAAAGTTCAGATCGTCAGGATGCCGCTTTACCAAGACATGCCCCATTTCCGGTGCCCCAACGCCGCCAATAAAGTGACCATCTTGAATTGCTCCGGCCCCAACGCCAGTCCCAATCGTATAGTAGACCAGGTCGGCTTTAGGCAGCTGATCCTTTAGATTGACGTATTCTCCATAAACCGAGCCATTAACGTCGGTTGTAAAGTAGATTGGCAGGTTTTGTCCCAGCCCACGCTTCAGCATTCCGATAAAATCACAGTTTGACCACTTGATCTTTGGCGTATCAGTAATGTAGCCATATTTAGCCGAATGCTTGTCGATATCGATCGGTCCAAAGCTGGCAACGCTCATCGCCTGCATTTCCGGATATTTTTTGAAGAATGCAATACAGTTGCCAATCGTGGTTGCTGGGTCAATCGTGGGGAAGATTGCCTTATCGATTACCTCATAATTTTCATTGCCAACTGCACAGACAAATTTGGTCCCGCCGGCTTCAATACTACCAAGTATCATAAAATTAATCCCTCGCTCGTTAAAATTGTCCTATTATTGTTATTCGTTTATCAATAATAACGCTTTCTTAATTAATCAACAAGTTTTTCCGGTTTTTTTCAAGATTTCATTGACTTTAACTAAATGATCATTTAGTATGATTAACATGAGAGAAAAAGACCAATCTAAAAAAGCTAAAATTATCCAAGCCGTTTTTGAAATCGTGGATCGTGACGGTCTCGCGGGGCTGTCATTTGGAAAAATCGCCAAATGGGCCGGCATCAGTTCCGGCACCCCTTATGTGTACTACCGCGATAAAACGGACATGCTCTCACAGATCTATGTTGCTACTAAACAGCAGCTGGAATCCGGGCTGGACGAACAGCTGGCCCAAACCGACTCAACTAAAGAACAACTAATCACCTGCCTGGAGTATTTTGCTCGGCAGTATATAAAATATCCTCTGCAGGCCAACTACATCATGGCCATTCATGCCGCTCCCGAACTGATTACGCCAACTGCCAGGCAGGAAGGCGCCACGTTTACCAACAGTCTGAGCGGACTATACTGCCGTCTGTGCAAAGAAAGTCAAGCAGCAGTCGTTGGCGACCAGTTTCTGGTTGGCGCCCTGCTGCTGGGACCAATCATGTGGCTTTTGCGTCAGGCAAAGCTCAACAATACGCAAGTCGACGATGCACAGATCAAAAGAGTCGTCCGCATTTCGGTTAATGGCTTGTTTGAAGAAGAAAAACACGAAACTAGTTTATGAAAGGAAATTGCCAATGATTAAATTTTACTTTCACACAAATAATCCTGCCAAACGGCGCGCGGAAAAATGGCTGACCAAGCATGGCCTTGACTTCCAATCCCGCAACCTGAATAAAGATCCTTTAACACGCGATGAAGTTCTCCAATTACTGGAACTCTCGCCCGATGGCACTGAAACGCTGGTATCCGAACGTTCCAAGGCAACCAAAGAACTTTACGCCAAACATCCCGCGCCAACGATGAATCAGCTGATTGATGCCATTCAAGAAACACCACAGATCCTTAAAAGTCCGCTAATCGTCAGTGGCCACAAAATGCTGACGGGTTTCAATGCTGATAAGATGGGGGTTTTGGTTCCTCATCAGCAGCGGCGCCTGGAACTGTCGCAACTCTTGGGCAAGCTTAACGGTCGCGGCTCAAGTCAAGCCATGCAGCTGGCCTACAATTAGCCTCCAACCTTGTCTCAACCGATGAGATGAGGTTTTTTTAATCTTAAAAAGCGGTGCCGTCCTCACCTCGGGACAGCACCGCTTTTATTTACGACTCTCGTTAGGCTGATTGCATGATCGTTCAAGTAAATAAAGCGATCTAGAATCGAAGCCCTTTTGGATAAAAGTTTTTAAGCGTTTGACCAACCAGCTTGCCCCAGCCGCAGACATGCCCCTGACAAACCAGCAGCTGCCAGCCAGGCTCGCCACTCAGCTGCAGCGTATCGCCATGCACGTATTGGCGCCACTGATCAAGCGTAATCGACAAGACATGGTCGGTATCCGTGGGCTGACTGGCTAAGGCCCAAGCCAGCGCGGGTTCAAATCGATTCTTTTTAAACGTTCCCAAATGCAGTCCCGGCCGCAGAATGGTCATCTGCGCGATCTCATCGATTCCCTTTGGCAGATCATAAAGCTGGTCACCATAAGTCAGCAGCTGATTAGCTTGATAGCTGGGCATCGTTTGGGCAGCAAACTTTTCAAATAAGGTTCGCTGCTCTTTGGTAATCGAATTATGGTTAGCGCGCTGCTTGCCCTTTTTCTTGCTTTTCTTTTTAGCTGATACCGGCATCAATGAACCGCCCTGCAGACGGAATTTAGCAATAAAATGGCCTTCGCCTTGGATATGATGCGGGAACAGACGCACGGCACGACTTAATTCAGGATTGCCTTCTGCCCATTCTGGTCGGCCATCGTCCATGCCGGCATACTTCTTGATCGGCTCCATGGTCAGATCATAGTTGTCCAACAGCCAGGCCGCGTTTTGCTCATCTTCTTCCGGGGCAAACGTGCAGGTGGAATAAACCAGCGTGCCCCCCGGTTTGAGCATTTTCATAGCTGAGCTTAAAATCTTGCGCTGACGATTGGCACATTCACTTGGATAATCCGGCGTCCAATACTCAATTCCAGCCGGCTCTTTGCGGAACATTCCCTCACCAGAACAAGGCGCATCCACTAAAATTCGATCAAAAAACTGCGGAAACTGTTTTTCAAGGTCAGCTGGGCTCTCATTCATCACGACTGCATGCCGAGTCCCCCAGCGTTCAAGATTTTCAGCTAGGATATTGGCCCGCTTGCGAAAGATCTCATTGGCAACCAGCAGACCCTCATCATGCATTTTGGCGATTAAATGCGTACTTTTACCACCTGGGGCCGCGCATAGATCCAACACACGCTCACCCGGCTGCGGATCCACGACCTCGCCAACGTACATGGCGCTGGGTTCCTGGCTGTATACCCAACCGGTAACGTGATCCAGCGACTTGCCATCAACCTTGCCAAACCAGCCATTTTCAACATATTCAATCTTACCTGACGCTGTTTTCAACGTGGCATCCGGTTGGCCGTTTTTTAAAGGATTGGTACGAAAGCCGCTGCAGCTTGGCTGATCAAACGCGGCCAAAAACGCATCGGCCTCATTACCTAACAGCTGACGGTATTTTTCAATAAAAGCAGTTGGTAGTTTCACAAAAAAAGCTCCTCGTCATAAAATATCCTTATTATTATAGCATTATTCTGTCGCTAAAGCCGTTAGATGGAGCTTACGGATTAGAACGTCAACCTTTGAGTCATACAGCGCCTGGATAAACTCATCATCCTCAGCGTCATAATAAAGATACTGCCCTTTTTCGTTTGCCAATAATTCAATCAGAATACGAATGGCCCGACCATTGCCCTCGCGAAACGGATGCAGGTAGTTCAGCTCGTCCAAAAGCTTGGCGTATGCGGCTATCTGTGGTCGTGACTGCTGCTTTAAAGCGGTAATCTCAGCATTGACCGAGCGAATGCCATTGTCAAAAACGTTCGGTGGCAAAAACAACGTCTGCTGCTTGGTCAGATTATAGTTGCGCAGTTCGCCGGCCCAGTCGTATAGATCGCCAAACAAGGCCCGGTTGATCCGGCATAGATCGTCAACACTGGCTATCTTAAAACCGCGCTGCAGCATTCTCAGCCCTACCAATGAACCTTGAACAAACTCATGCTCATCAAGATCCGCTTTATCATGAATGCCCAGCTTATTTTTCAAAGTGCCGTTTGGATTTAAAAAAGTATGAGCTAAGGCCTGCTCATCCGTGATCGCCGGCTTAGCAACCGGAACCCGCCAATGCCGCAGCTGATTCAATTGTGCGTCTAATTCAGGCTGCGGGTGATCGTATGCATCAGCCAGTGCCCGTATCTGCTCATCGGTTGGTTGCCAGCCTTCCATGGCACTGTTGGCAACCGTCACTGCCAGCAGCTGAAATTTGCGCGGATTGCGAAACTCAACGCCGCCAATATGATGCGTCTTGCGATTAATCAAAGCTGTCATGTTGCCATCTTCCTTTCTGAATCTAATTAAGCTAATTGTAGCGCGCTCGTTGGCCATCAAACAATGATTTCAAACATTAAAAGCTAATTGTCTTACTGCTGTTGAATAATTTGCCTTTCATAGTCGATCATCGATATAATTTAAGCAGATACTTTTTGCGAAAGGAATTTTTTAATGAAGCAGCATCTTATTGCCATCGATCTGGATGGAACCACGCTCAACAACCAGTCTAAACTGACGCCGACAACGATCAAAACTCTGCAGACGCTCAGCCGGCAGGGACATCTGGTCTCAATCGTTACTGGCCGACCATATTTGATTTCTGGTCACCTCTACGATCAGATTGGACTCAAAACGCCAATGATCAACTTCAACGGCGCCCTGGGTCATATTCCGCATCGCAAGTGGGCCGGCGAATACGCGGTCAACGTTACTCGCGAGATGACGCTCGATCTGTTGGCGCATAAACAGGAACTAGGAATCAAAATGGTGATTGCCGAGGATAAATATCACGTCTGGGCTGACCATCCCAGCAGCGATCTGCCCGAATTTCTGCCTGCCAAACTGGCTCCCGAACAGATTCTTAATGAGCATAATCTAAACAACGATCCAATTGCCTTAACGATTCAGTTTGATCCGGCTAAAAAAGATGCGATTTTAAATGCCGTGGATCAAAAATATGGCGATTTCGTTGAACCACGCGTCTGGGGCGGTCCCTATTCGATTATGGAACTGATTCGGCGCGGTACGCACAAAGAAGCTGGGCTGCGTCATCTAGTCAAGGAATATCAGCTCAGCCCTGATCAAATCATTGCATTCGGCGATGAGCACAATGATGCCGAAATGCTCAGCTATGCCGGTCGCGGGGTTGCTATGAAAAATGCCGTTGACGATATCAAGCAGATTGCTGATGACGTAACGCCGCTTGACAACGATCATGATGGCTTGGCTAAATATCTGCAGGATTATTTCCATCTCGATGCGGCTAAACTGCAGCTGGCAGAATAAACAATCATTCCAATGCGTACACGTAAAAACAGCGTTGCTTTAAGCTATCAAAGCTTGCGGCAACGCTGTTTTATTTTGAATGCCAATCTTATTTCCCGGGAAATCGAATCAGACGGTTTTAATAAAATACTAGTCTTTCTTGATCCAATTAATGGGAATCCGCTTGATATCAAGATCGCGCGGCGTCAGTTTTTCCTTGGTATGACCCAGCGTAATCGCAAAACAAGGCGTCATCCCCGCTGGAATTACCGTTTTCGGCAGCGATGCCAGGCAGGCCATGTTATAGTTAGCGGCCAAGCCTTCATTTTCAGCAGCCAGCTCCATGTTATGCACGATGATCCCAGCATCGATAAATTCCAGCTGGCCGGGATCTGGTGATGAAACAACGATCAAGGTCGGCGCTTGATAGATATTTTGAATCTGCTTTAGTACCTTGGGATCTTGAATCACCGTCAGCCGATGATTGCGGTATTTTCCCAAGCCGACTGGACTGGTTTCCGCGGCCAATAGAATCGGCTGCAGCTCTTCACTGGTCAGCGGCTGATCATCATATTTGCGAAAGGCCCGTCGCGACTGTAATAAATCCATCAATTCCATTTGGATCATCCCCCTTGCTAAGCTTTTGATTGTCTACGTTTAGTTTAGCACCGATTTTACTGGCTGATTGATATCAAGACCGAAACATTTGGTCAATTGTATTCATTAATGCTACATTGGCAGAATCTGTTTGCCTGGCGTAATTAAGCAGTTGGTCCATCACGTCAGTACTTCCGTTTCAATTTGATCATCGCTTTATTTCAGCAGTCGGCCACAACCAAATATAAAAATTCCCAGCGTCATTTTTTCAGCGGGGAATTGATCTTCACCAATCCGATTTAAAATCGACCTTTTTCAACCCGTATCGTTATGGCAAGCTTGCTTAACCAGCCGATTTGAAAATAATCCAATAAAAAATGGCCCGCGAAATGAATTCGCAGACCATGTTGAGAGAGAGAATTTTGATTCAAAACGAACTTTTAATTAGTCGAGCTGAGCCTTAATTGCTTCTAACGTAACGTCCTTGGTTGCGTCAAAGCGAATGTCGGCATCATCAAGTCCGGCACCAATACCGATTGAGAGCTCGCCAGCATCGTTAATGGCTTGAACACCGGCTTGAGCATCTTCCAGACCTGCCACGTTGGCAACAGGCAGGTTCATCATTTCAGCAGCTGCGATGTAGATGTCAGGAGCTGGTTTACCATGCTTTACCGAAGCTGGGTTGACGATCCCATCAAAGTAGTCGCTTAGCTTCAAGTACTTCAATACCTTAGGCGCGTTCTTGGAAGCTGATGCCAGTACCATTTGATAGCCCTTGGTACGAATATCGTCCAAGAAAGCCTGCATGCCGGGCAGAACATCAGCTGGCGTCAAGGTTTCAACCAAACGCAGGTAGTTGTCGTTCTTTTCAGCAGCCAGGGCTTCCTTTTCAGCTTGCGTGTAGTCGTTTTCGTGACCACCCGCCTTTAAGATCAGCTCCAGCGAATCCATCCGGCCGACGCCCTTCAGACTTTCCTGCAGTTCTGGCGTCCAAGTCGTTCCTACCTTGTCGGCTAATTGATGCCAGGCTTGCGTGTGAAAACGGGCCGTGTCGGCAATAACGCCGTCCAGGTCAAAGGCAAAACCCTTCAGATCTTCAAACTTCATGTAAAATGCCTCCTACTTCAGTTCCAGATCCTTACCAGCCAAGTCAATGGTCAGTGGTTCACCGGATACCAGTGATACGTGCGTGCCTTCCTTGTCAACCAGCACCTTGATGACGCGGCCACGGAAGACCTGCGTGAATTGGTATGAATCCCACTTCTTAGGCAGGAATGGAGCATAGTGCAGCTTGCCTTCACGAATCCGCATGCCAGCAAAGCCTTGCACGATATCCAGCCAGCTACCAGTCATCGAAGTAATGTGCAGACCATCGGAAGTGTCGTTGTTGTAGTTGTCCAGGTCAAGACGAGCAGAACGGTCGTACAGTTCAACAGCCTTGTCTTCGTAACCCAGGTCAGCAGCGATGATGGAGTAGATCGATGGCGACAGACTTGATTCGTGAACCGTGTATTGTTCGTAGAAGTCAAAGTTGTGCTTCTTTTCTTCTGGCGTAAAGTCGTCGATGAAGTCCCAGATACCTTGGATAACGTCACCTTGCTTAACGTATGGCGAACGCAGGATCTTGTCCCATGACCAGTGTTGGTTGATTGGCAGCTGGTCGCTTGGAATGTCGGCAACCGGCTTCAGATCCTTGTCCAAGAAGCCATCGTTTTCAGGGAAGATGTCACGTTCCTTGTCGTATGGCAGGTACATGTTGTCAACGATTGCCTGCCACTTGCGCTTTTCGTCTTCAGTAACGTTGAGCTTGGCAGCTACGTCAGCATCAACTTCCTTCAGCACTTGCAGCGTGTACTTCAGCGTCCATTGGCAAAGCAGGTTCGTGTACCAGTCGTTGTTGACGTTGTTGTCGTATTCGTCAGGACCAGTTACGGCATGCAGCATGTACTTGTTTTGACGTTGTGAGTAGTGAACCCGGTCAGCCCAGAAACGAGAAATTTCAGTCAGAACCTTGGCACCTTCATGCAGCACGTAGCTCTTGTCGCCCGTGTAGTTGGTGTAGTTGTAGATTGCGTAGGCAATGTCACCATTACGGTGGATTTCTTCAAACGTGATTTCCCATTCGTTGTGGCATTCAATCCCGTTGAACGTAACCATTGGGAACAGAGCACCCTTCAAGCCTTGTTCTTGAGCGTTGACGTAAGCGCCATCCAATTGGTCGTAACGGTACATCAGCAGGTTGCGGGAAATCTCAGGGTCGGCAACACCCAGGTAAACTGGCAGACAGTATGCTTCAGTATCCCAGTAGGTAGCACCACCGTACTTTTCACCAGTGAACCCTTTAGGACTGATGTTCAGGCGTGAGTCGTTGCCGTAGTAAGTTGAGAAGAGTTGGAACAGGTTGAAGCGAATCCCTTGTTGAGCTTCGTCATCGCCATTGATTTCAACATCGGCCTTGTTCCAGCGTTCTGTCCAGCCAGCAACGTGGGGAGCCAGCAGATCATCAAAGCTTTGACCATCCAGTTGACCAGCCAATTCGTCCAGACGTGCAACCAGTGCTTCTTGCGTGTCAAAATCACGTGAAGTTGCTACCACGGAACGCTTTTCCAGTTCAACTTCTGCACCAGCAGCCAGCGTGCCGGCAAAGTCGTTTTCAGCCGTCTTGGCAGTCGTGCCGTCGCCAACGTGTTCCAGCGTCGTCTTGGTAGTCGTCTTTACCCCAACCGTAAATTGAGGCGTGCCGAATGGATTTGGCTTCGTCTTGGAAACCAGCAGTGCATGTTCGCCAGCTGCCTTTTGTTCCAGTACATCCCAGAACTGTTCATCATAGTTGGAGTCTTCGTTGTAGACGTCACCATTGATAACACTGGCAACTTCCAGCTTAGCTTCAGCATCGCCCAGGTTCTTGACGTGCAGACGCTGACCAACCAGTTCCTTTTGGGCTACGCTGACAAAACGTTCAAACGTAAAGTGCAGCTTGGCACCGCCAACTTCGGCCGTAAATTCACGGGTAAAGATCCCCTTCTTCAAGTCAAGGTCCAGTTTGAAGTCAGTTGGTTCCTGCTTAGCCAGATCCAGCTGTTCGCCATTAACCTTGATCGTCAGCTGCAGGAAGTTGGTACCGTTGATCATCTTGCCAAAGTACTTTGGATAGCCGATCTTCCACCAGCCGACCCGTGTCTTGTCTGGGAACCAAACGCCACCGTAGTAGACACCTTCCATCTTGTCGCCAGAGTAGCCTTCTTCAAAGAAACCACGCATCCCGAGGTTTTCGTTGGCCAGACTGGTCATTGATTCTTGCAGGCGCTTGTCTTCAGGAGCCCACTTGGTAGTTACGATATTCCAAGGAGCGACGTCAAAAGTTCGTTTCATAAGATATTATCCTTTCTCAATCTCAATTAATTTCTAAGTTGCAAAATCAGTCAAAACTAAGCAGCGAACGTTTCCTTGATGGCGTTAACGGAGAATGCACCGATTGCCATTACGATCCCACCCAGCAACAGCATGTGTGGTTGGGAGTTGCCCAGCATTGGGTAAAGGAAGAAGCTGCAAAGTGAGGCAACAATCTGTGGCAGACAGATCGAGCAGTTGAACAGACCAAGGTAGGTACCCATGTGCTTACCAGACAATGCGTTGGTAACGATCGTCAGTGGGTAAGTGTTGATACCGGCCCAGCCAATTCCGACCAGGGCGTAAGACAGAATCAAAGCGTATTGGTTGGAGAAGAAGCAGACCGTTGCGAAACCAACCGCACCCAGCAGCAGCGAGCCCATGTAGCCAGCCTTGTGGTACTTGTTAGGCAGCTTAGCCAATACGTAGGACCATACAACAGCGGCGATTGACTGAACGGCAGCCATCACACCGTACCAGTTACCAGCAGCCTGGTAAGCGGCAGAACTTGCGTTGGTCGTGTGCCATACGTTTTGAGCAATTGCACCAGCAGAGTAAGTCCACAGGTATTGGAAAGCAAACCAGCAGAAGAATTGTACCAAAGAAACCGTCCAGAAGGCCTTTGGAGCGTGCTTGAGCAGTTCAACCCAGTTACCGCCTTCCTTGTTGTCGGATTCCTTGATGCCGTGGTACTTAGCGTAGGTTTCAGGGTCATATTCCTTAACGTGAGTCATCGTCAAAGCACTGGTACAAATCAGCAGAATAGCACCAATGTAGAAGGCCCAACGAACCGAAGGAGGAACGACACCCTTAGGAGCCGTGTTCTGCAGACCAAACCAAGTCAGCAGGAATGGGAAGATGGCTGCCAGCACGGAACCAATGTTGTTCAGCAGACTCTGAATACCATAAGCATAACTCTTTTGATCATCGTTGACCATGTCACCAACCATCATCTTGAATGGCTGCATGGCGACGTTAGAAGACAGGTCCAAGAAGGCAACGGTAATTGCACCGAACATCAATGCCGCAAATGATCCATACCCAAAGCCAAGACTACCTGAGTTTGGCAAGAGGAGCATAACGATAACGGCAACGATCGTACCAAGCATCAGGTATGGCAGCCGGCGACCGCCAAGTTTTGGTGCCCAGGTCCGGTCAGAGTAGTAACCAACGATCGGCTGCACGATCATACCCATCAATGGTGGCAAAATGAAGAACCACCCAAGACTGTTAGGGTCAGCACCAATCGTTTGGAAGATCCGACTCATTTGAGAACTTTGTAAAGTAAAGGCCGTCTGTACGCCAAGAAAACCGAAGTTAATCATCCAAATCGTTTTCTTGGACAAATATGGCAAGCCAGAGGTCTGTTTCTTTTGTTCTACTTCACTCATGACTTAAAACTCCTATCCTAAAAAATCCACTCAATAAATAATTGCCAAGTCGTGTAAGCGCTTCATGACTTTTAACACTTAATAATATATCAAATGAATTCGTTTTCCGCAACCGTTTGCACATAATTTAATGCAACCGATTGCGCAAAAACCTTAAAGAAAAGCCGATCCAGCAAGGAATGGACCGACTTAAAAATTTTTTATTTTTTTGACGATTAATTTCGCCGCTTTGAAATCAATCATGTTTTTTAGTATTTCGGCAGTCTGACTGGCAGCTAGTCAACCTTAAAGGCAACAAAGGCATGCTGCAGATTAGGATTGAACAGCAGCTCAACCGCCTTTTTGCCCAGCTCATGCGGCTGCAGATCAACTTTTTCGACGGTTGGCAGCAGCATCCCCAGTAATTTGCTGTTGTTAAAGCAGATCACGGAAAGCCGATCCAGCAGATGCATTTCCTGCAGCTCATGATTCAGTTTCAAAAACAGCAGGTCATCGGCACAAACCAGTCCATCGACCTTTGGATGCTGACTAAAGAATTCACTGGCCGATTGCGTGTCATAATACCAGTCCAGCTCCGGCAGATGCCGCTCCGCCAGACAGTTTTCGTAGCCCAGGCGCCGATCCTCCTCATACTGCCAATGATATGGCGAGCTGACATAGGCCAGATTAGTGACGTCATGATTGATCAGCAGCTGTTTGGTAGCCGCATAGCCTGCCGCGACGTTATCGTTATCAACATAGCGATCGTTTTGGTGCCGCTCGGGATGACCGATTACCACAAAATTATAGCCATGCTCGCGCAGATAGGCCGCTACTGGATCATGTTCCAACGTATAGAACAATAAGAAGTTATGAATTTTTGACTGCAGCGCCATGGATTTAACCGCGCGCAGCAGTTTTTCCTGCGTGGGCGCCAATGAAACGACCATTGAGTAGTCGCGTGATTCCAACGCTGAAGCAATTCCCCGCATCAAGTCGATATGAAATGGGTTGGCTGGCGCTTCATCGGTGGTTACTGGAAAAACCAGTCCAACCATATTGGCCTCGCCCCGGGTTAGATTGCGGGCGGCATAGTTTGGATGATAGCCGATCTCAACGGCAATCTTCTTGATTTTTTCGCGCGTTGCCTCGCTGATTCGCGGGTTATCATTTAAAGCTCTTGAAGCCGTAGAAACCGAGACTCCCGCGCGTGCCGCGATATCTTTAATTGTTGCCATGAACTGACAAAGCATCATGCCGATTCAAGTAGTTCAAGATTATTGAACTGGCAAAACAGGCATGACTCTCCTTTCATTATTAATAGATAGTTTGAACCAATGGATGGCTCATTGATAAAAATCAGACTGCAGCTAAGCATATGCTTGAATTTCAAAAGTTTGCCATATGCCAAAAGTACTGATTTAATTTTGAAGTGAATAACTTAATTTTAGTCGTATCATGGCAAAAGGGTCAATAGTCGTTTAGGTAAAAGGATTAACCATTTTAAAACCGCAATTCCTAGTTGAAAATCGTTCCGACAACGAACCCTTCTAACGTCCAGTCTGTTGCTTCAGTTTGGCGAGCATTTCATTTTTGGGCCTGGATCATCCCCGCACCGTACTCGCGTTAAAATAGTTTTTTTACTCACGCGGTACGATGCGGCCATCCGGGTAGACGTAATAGTCATGACCATCATAGCTGCCAGCCGTATTATGCGCGTTGCGATATGCCGAATCCTGGCCCCGAATCCAATAAACCGGCTGACCATTCGTATCGGTAGCCATCGTGCCGTTTCCTTCCGACATGTAGGACCATTGAATATCGCCATTGCCATATTTGGCGTCAACTGCGGCAATCGCTTCTTGAACCGAATTGATGGCAGCGGATTGACCAGTCGAGCTCCCCGCGGTCTGACTGGCGTTTTGATTTGTACCTGTCGCTTGGTCAGCTGCTTGACTGGAACTGCTCGATGTCTCTGATGATGAGCTCTGCGCCGTTTGACTGCTCGAAACGCTCGCACTGAAAGTAGAATTTTTGGAACTGGCCGCTTGCCGGGTCGCTTTTTTGGCCGTCTTTTTCTTATGATGCGTCGTTTTTGAAGATGTTTCCAGTTTTGCTGACGAATGGTTTTCCTGGCTCTGATGACCGCACCCCGCTAGCATCAGACTGCTCAAGCCAATAATACCGAGCATCTCTAAAGATTTTTTCATAATTGCCTCCCGTAACCTTAATTTGGTTTGTCAAGTTTCAATATCAGCATGATCTGATTATACCGCCGTCATCATGCCGATTGATTAATGGTAAAATAGTCGTAGTACTTCAAATGAAATGAGGATGTCATCTTGGCCAGCAATTTTGCCTTTTTAAAATCTTATCATGGCATGCATAAACTGCATCATCTTTCTCATATGGCTGAAAAAGCCTATCGTAATGGGCAGTTTGCTACCGAAGCCCTGTTGATCAGCGAGATCAGCGGTCGTTTGATTCGCAAGCTGGTAAAACAAGAATTGCCCAATCTGAATCACCCCTTCAACAGCGAGGATGGCTTGATCATGCTGCAGACCACGCAACTGCTCAATGACGAATTGATCATGCTGCTGACTCAATTACGCGCGGCCGGCCGCCATCCCAAACGAATCGACGCGGCTTTTGCCTATCAGGTCATGGTTAAGCTGCACTATCTGCTTATCTGGTACGTCAATCATTATCTGGATGGCCATGAGGAACCCGGCCATTTTAAGCTGCACCGGCATTAACATCCAAAAAACAGGCAGTGCTGTTTCAAGCCCCACTAAAGCTTGAGACAGCACTGTTTTTGTATTTAAGATCAGTTTTTCTGGTGCTGCTTGAGCATCTTAAAAGTCAGCCCAATCGTCAGCAGCAGGCGCATCAACAATAGACCAGCCAAAATCAGATCACGCCGCCGTTTTTGGCGCGCCGTCTTGACTGTGTGGCCGCATTTTGCACAGATTTTTTCGTGAGCCTTAAGTGGAGTTTTGCAGTGTGGACATTTCATTGACAACACGTCCTTTCTAGTTTAGCTGTCTTTATTTTACGCCGATTCAACCTTACTGAGCGTTCTTTTCGATAAATTTCCAAGTGTTATTAAAACAGACTTTTTAAGCTCTTTTTGATTTTTTATTCAGAAATTTCCGAAAAAGGCTTGCACTTAGTAAACCGTTATACTATTATATTTATGGGTCGTAAGGAAAGTGTTTTCAATCCTGCTTTTCTTTCATAACTTGTTTTATCGTGAAACCGTTCGTGCAGGCAGTCGACGATAGCCATCCCCTAACTACGCCAAGTTTGCTGATGACTGTCACCGTCAATCCATCGATCTGCCGCCAACGTTTGACCGACCCTTCCTTCGACCGTTGCAGTACGCCAACTCCAACGGTCAGATGTTCATTTAACCTCAAGGCGATCCTTCGTCTTTCCTCAAAATCGTGAAGCTGCCGGTACTGGTATGCCAATCCCCAGTGCCGGACTCTCAATCCCTTTAAATCCACTTTAAGGCTTCACGTCTAATCATCCTTGTTTGGCAGGCTCATCTCTTATGACTGACTCTTGTTCACTCTAATCATTAAAAATTTAATCCACATTACATCCATGAGCCTGCAGGCAACTAAAAAAACCGTCATCGAACGCAAAATTCGGTGACGGTTTTTTATTACTTTGATTTGACTTTGCTCAGTGCATCAGCAACTGCTTCACTCAGCGCGCGGCTGGTCGTCGTTGCTCCCGAGATGGCGTCAACGGCTGGCGTATTGGCACTGATCATGTTCTTTTCAAGCTGATCAAAAGCTGCCTGACCGATCTCTTCGTTTTCATGATTCTCCAAAATCTCAACTTGACGCAGCTTTTGATTTTGATAGGTTACACGGACAACGATTCGGCCGCCCATGCCATCATCCGAAACGCCCAGATACTGATCCGGCCCTACCATATAATGCTGCGCCGACAGATCCAGCAGATCATTAATATGCACCGTAACCGCATTATGCAGTCGCGCAACGTTGACGGCATCCTTTTTTGGCTTAGCGGCATTTTCGCCCGCGATCTTGCCAAAAATCAGACACTCAGCCAGATTACCGCCACTCTGATAATAGTTAGCGGCAATTCCGCCCAATTCACCGGCGCTGTATAAATGCGGGATCGGCTGGTCATCAACGTTTAAGACGCGCGCTTTTTCATCATGCTGTGGTCCGCCCTGCGTATTCAACACGTTGCTGGCCAATTTAATTGCATAGTATGGCCCCGCCCCGAACTTACGCATGGTATCCGTATCGCGACCGGTCTGATAGTCACGGCCAATCTCTTTAAAATGATTGAAGTCAGTAACCGTCTGCGTCAGGCTGATTGCCGGCACGTGCAGCTGTTTAGCCAGTTCTGGCAATGAATCCGCGCTGAGCAGCTTTTGCATAAACTTCGGATAGGGCAGGCGCCGGTCATCTTTTTCCTGCTGAGCAAAAACCTCGTACTGCGCCTGGTCAAATACCAGATAAGGATGTTTTTGATAGTGTGGCAGAACCCAATGGCCATGTGAATATAGATGGCCATGACGCGCGGGCTGATTTTCCGCAAAAAAGCGCGTCCCATCATCGCCAATCACAAAAATACTGCCATGATTCAACTGCGACCAGCTTTGAATTACCCGGCCCCGATGCTGCGTTCCCTCTTCAGCAAATGTCAGTCCGGCCAGCGTGCCATAGCTTTCGTAGTTTCCCATGTGCCAAAGCTTAGCCTGAACTTCTTGGGCCATTTTAATGCCATCGCCACGGTTAAACAGTGTTCCCATTGGCATTAGCGCCGGTTTTTGCAGATAGTTTTGAATCATTTCCCGATTGTTTTCAAAACCGCCCGTTGCCAAAACCAGACCATTCTTAACGGCAATCCGATAATCCTTACCGCGCCGACGCAGCTGAACGCCCTTTACCACGCCGGTTCGTTCATCCTGGTACAAATGCCGTGCCCGCGTGTTGAGCCAGACATCGATCCGGTCCGCGCGCTCAACCACGTTTTGCCGCAGTATCTTCCATAGCGCCGCATCCTTATCGCGTCGGTGAACCAGGGCAATGTCGACTGACTCGCTGTCGGCCAGTTCTGGATACTCAGCCAGCGAGTGCTTGGGAACGACTGGATCGCCTAGGCGGATGTCGTCTTTCCAGCTAACTGCCTTAACGCCCAGGTACTTTTCAAAATAGTCCGGCATATTTACCAGTCCGCGCAGATATGTCTGCATCAGCTTAGCCGGTACCATATAATCGTCATTGAGCTGCTGATAGTACTTGGTCAGCTGGCCGATTCCTTTGCCCATTGCAACGTGCTGTGAGGCATAGCGCGTATTGCCGCCTTCTCTTCCCAGGGGTGCCGTATCAACCAATAAGACGTATGCTCCCGCGTCAGCCGCAAACCGAGCTGCCGTAGCACCAGCACCGCCAAAGCCCACGACAACCACGTCATATTGGGCATTCCATTGAACATCATTGGCTTGCATTAGTTTTCATTCCTTTGTTCTATTTAATTACTCTTTTAGTCTAACTGAAGCCAGCAGCCAATGCCAACTATAAAAAGCCGCCCGTAAGCGACTTAATTGATTGAATATTTACTGGTCAACATTGATTCAATTGCAAAACCGATCGTTGAATCTGATCCGTTATTTGCTTCAGTATCAATCATCTAGAACCGTCTTGACACGTAAATCAGCCGCCGCTAAACACATTAGGCTGTCCAATCATAGCAGAGCCCGAAAAAAGCATTTCCAACGACAGCAACGTGACATGGCCTTTCAACCGGCTTAATACCCTGCCCTTGCCAATTGACCAGCGGCGATTTTAAGCTGTTATGATAAAACCGAACGTGACGGCCTTCATAAATCTGAATCGCTCCTTTCTGCAGGTAAGCGACCGGTATAAATTCGACCTGCGACTGTGCATTGCGGCATTCCGACCACTTAATCGGCTCCGGCAGCTCAAAGTCGTCAAAGCGTGCGCAGTTCAATACTTGTTCCAAGACCACGCGCCCCCGAAAAATAACGTTATCGCGCTCCGTTCCGCTTAACAGCTCGCCTGGCAGACCATCAGAAAAACACACCTGCTGCTGATAGTGGCTTTCCAGCATTTTAAGCTCTGGCGGCAAAACTGCACAGTAGCCCTTTGAACAATGGTAAACCATCAACTCATACGTAAGCATTGTTATCCCCACTTTAACAATCGCTGCCAGACTCACCCCTCCATCTGACACGATTAATAAATTGTTTTTTATTTAATTTGCTCAATAATTAAACGCATTTGGTGGTTCATGCATGTTTTTTATTATTGCAAACATTTTCATATTTTGCAAAATCTGTTCCAGACAGTTCTCATTAACGAAAACACGGCTGCATCCAGGCTCATTTTCAACTGTAGCTGTGCGCAGAGATGCTGCTGGATCCGACCCCATTGATGATCGCCAGTATAGGTCAACCACCATCGGCTAAAATCGATGGCTTGTGGGCAAACACCCCAGTATTGAGTATCCGAACCACAATTTGCAT
>OGJT01000484.1_pt1 | contig 20067 bp, 13 predicted proteins | sample 1572331 | NCBI WGS metagenome assembly OGJT01 (sample SAMEA2582094, study PRJEB24529) | metagenome | biome: Human gut stool | place: China | collected 2011
CTTACCCCCTTACCCTGTCTTCTATAACAATTAACCTGTCTACCTGTCTACTCGTCAACCTGTCAACTTACCCCCTTACCCTGTCTTCTATAACAATTAACCTGTCTACCTGTCTACTCGTCAACCTGTCAACTTACCCCCTTACCCTGTCTTCCTCATACCCTGCCATGCCCTTTTCCCCTGTTACTCATAGAACTTGTTCATCTGTTACCCTGTCTTTTATAACAATTAACTTGTCCACCTGTCTACTCGTCAACCTATCAACTTACTCACTTACCCTGTCTCCCTCATACCCTGTCATACCCTTATCCCCTGTTACTCATAGAACTTGTTCATCTGTTACCCTGTCTTTTCTTGCCCCACGTGTGTTCCCCTGTCTCCTCGTCGACCTGTCCTCCGCCCTACAGTCTACTATATGTTCACATTATGTCATTCTGTCATTCTGTCTAAACATGTCATTCCGTCATTATGTCTAAACACCTCATTCTGTCTAAACACGTCATTATGTCATTATGTCTAAAACCGTTCATTCTATCTAAACATGTCATTCTGTCATTATGTCTAAACACCTCATCCCGCCTAAACACGTCATTATGTCATTCTGTCTAAAACCGTTCATTCTGTCTAAACACGTCTCCTGTCTAAGTATCATCACCCTGTATAGTTTTGTTAAATATATACCAAACTTTATTATTTTAACTAAACGTCCCATTCAGTTTAATAAATTTATCGTACCTTTGTAGTCCTCACAGCTAAATAATATCGCTATTTAAAGGATAATTAAAACATAGTCCTTATTATTATAACGTATTCAGATGGCAGGCTACAAGAGCTATACACTATAGGAAATCAATAACAAAACAATACAATTAAATTACTCAATTAAAATGAAAAAAGATTATGTAAAACCATGCAGCGTGTGTATGAGCATGGCTGTAGAGAATGCTATGTTGGCAGGAAGTCTTGGTATTAATAACCAAAACTTCACGGAAGAGCCTCACATAACAGCTGGTGAAAACCCAAGCGCAGGTTCTAAGAACAATCCCTTCCAGAATGATGAAGATTAATTAACAATAACTATTAAAAAGACGACATGAAACTAAAGACAATTTTTGGCATCATCCTTGGGGTTGTTGCTGTAGGCTTGACATCATGTTCAAGCGACTTAACTAATGGGGAGAACACTGCCGTTAATCCAAATGAGACAGCGAAGCGTACGCTGAGTTTATCTACAGACAAAGCAAAGACACGTTCTGAGGTAAACCTTACCACAGGTAACAAGTGGGTGACAGGGGATAAGTTCTTCTCTTATAATCTCGATTTCAATGGTCCAGCCAATGAATCTCGTAATGCTATCTTGACTGCAAAGAGCAGTGGTGAAAGCACATTATTGCAAGGAACTGTAGCATGTAAGAATGGTGATAGATTGAACATTTTCTATCCTGGTACTTATGTCACTGGAGACGAGCAGGGCAATATAGAGATAAGTATGCAGAAGAGCATTATCGATAATAAGACGACTCAGAACGGTACTGTAGAGAACTTGAAATACTTCGACTATAGCTTTGGTACTGGTTCTGTTACTGTAAATGGTAATTCTGCATCAGGTAACGTTAATATGGAGAAGTTGTATGCTATCTTGAAGGTGGACTTCACTTTCAATGGCACAAAGCTTACGAACATTAAGAAGCTCGTTCTTTCTAATGTTATCACTGGGGGGGACTTCAAGGTTCAGACAGGTCAGATGGATAACCGCAAGACTGGTTCTATTGTGGTTAAACCAGCTAATCCAGCAGAGTTACTGTATGTAGCGATATTCCCTACAAATGGTTTCAAACCTAAGTTTGAAGTATATACTACAGATAATAAGGCTTATACATATACCGTAACCGCTTCAGATTGGGAAACTAAAACTGCTAAGGTTTATCCAATCACTGTTGCTGTTAAGGAGTTTACTCCAAATCCTCCATACGTAGAAGTTGAAGGTGTGAAATGGGGTAAATATAACCTCCAATACACTCCTGATAAAAAGGAAGTTGGTTGGGTAGATGGTTATCACCTTGCCAAAAACCCATGGGATTACTTCTATGTTGGTAGTAGTTCGTTCCCATCACTACCTACTGCTCCTGGACAAGAAAGTGCAGCTGTTGCCAAAGCAGATCAACAGAAATTTGACCACTTCCGTTGGGGAGATATCTCTAAGGCTCATAACTATGCTCGTGAAAATCAGGATCATTATTCTCAGTCTACATCTTTAATCAGTGAAAAGATTTTAGATACAGAATATGGTGATATTGCTTACTATGCTTCAAAGAATAACTGGAGAATACCAACAGTGCAAGACTATAAGAATCTTATGTTGAATACTACACAATATGTAGGTTATATTGTTGTTGATGGAGTTACATACTATGGTTCTCTCTTTGTTCCTGATGGTGTAGCACATGGATATGTTGTGCCTAATGATGTAACGGTGAAAAAGAATGCAAGTGGTGTTATTACCAATAAAAATCAATTGATAGAATCAAATAAGACAAGTTCAACATTATCTACAAGTAGGTTAGTACCTTTCACAAAGGAGGAAATCAATAAGGGAATCTTCTTCCCTGCAGCAGGTTCTTATGGCCCATATAATAATGGTAATCCTAACTTCTTATTAGCTGGTAGACGAGGTGTTTATTGGACTGGAGATCCAGTAAATGCCGACCAAGCTTATTCATTTGTCTTTGGTCTAAATGTAGGCTCTTTTATGCTTCCGACAGTAGGTAATGTAGGTGCGGGTGGCGATCTGCCTAAAAAGAGTGATATGTACAGCATACGTCCAATCTACATTGGCGACTAAGGCGAGCAAATGAATGGCCTCACCCCATCCTCTCCTCGAAACGAGAAGGGAATAAATGCCGACCAACCTATTATGGGTAATCACGCATAAGGGGTGTAGGAAGATAAATAGAGATTAAAGAAGAAGAAGTAAAAGACAGTAGTTTTTTGCTTCTTCTTTTTTTGTGTTGTGAAGAAGAAGGCCTTGGGCGAACAAGTAGAGAACATTGGGGCGGAGGAAATGTGGGAAGGGTTTGAAGAGAGCGCAGGATGAGTTCGTGGACGAAATACCATGGGTTCAGTGGATGATGCAGGATGAGCTTGTAGACGGTGCAGAGTGGGTTTGGGGGCGATAGAGATTAGGTTTGGGGATAATATACCATAATTTCGTAGACAAAACAAAGTGGGGTTGTGGACGATAGAGATTAGGTTTGGAGATGATATACCATGATTCCGTAGACGAGGAGGAGTGGGTTGGTGGACGAAAGAGATTAGGTTTGGTGGTGATATACCATGATTTCGTAGACGAGGAAGATTGGGTTTATGGTGATACAAGCAGGAGGTGTGGACATTACAGAGTGGGGTTGTAGACGAGGCAGGGTTGATTTGGTGGGTTAAGCAGGGTGTGTTTGTAAGCTATTTTCATAGTACTTAAATATAAGGGAGGCCATTAAAGGTTGCGAAAGACGCCCTTCAATGTTCGAGAACACGCCCTTCTTGATACAAGGAAAGCCCCTTCTTGATGCAAGAAAGGCCTCTCCTCGTTTCGTATTCATAACTCTTTGAAATAATGTGCGTTATAGTCTTCCATCTTGCTAATATCTCTATCGTAAATAAAAGGCGGCCTCGTCACTCTTTGTAAATATTTTTCATGCGTATTGAAAATAACACATATCACCCCACGAAAGGTTCGCTCACCGATTTTTATCACCTCTTTCTCTCATGCTGGGAAGTATTTTCTCTCACAGAGCTCACAGAGTTAACAGAGCCTTTTTGCGCACTGTTTCGAACTCACAGAACGCCTCCGGCATACAGATATCACAGAACCTTTCAGCTATTATCATTACTAATAAGGGACATAACAAAGCCTACATCCACTCTATAGGGGTATCTCGGTGATCACTCCCCTTCCCTTCGGGGGAGGGGAAGGGGGAGGGGCCTCTGACTCACAGAACGCCTCCGGCATACAGAATTCACAGAACGTTACAGCTAAAGACGGGTGTTGAGTGTTGAGTGTTAGGTGTTAATGATTAGCTAACGTTGGCTGTAAGGTTCTGTGAAATCGGTTGACTTAATGTCTCTGTGGAATGCTGTGTGTTCTGTTCATCTGTGTTTTTCTGTGAGAAAAAGAAAACACTTGAGAGTCGTGGGGAGGTTTTTCTTTTATGCTGGATATGTTTTTCTCTCACAGAGCACACGGAGGTCACGGAGGTTTTAAGCGCACAGTTTCGAGCCCACAGAACGCCTCCGGCATACAGAGTTCACAGAGGCCTCACCCCCAGCCCCTCTCCGAATGGAGAGGGGAGTAGTATGTGAGGTTACCCCTACTGGCCTGCTAATGGTAGGAGATGGACTGTTAAGCCTACGGAGGACATACAGGGGTAACCTCGGTAATCACTCCCCTCTCCATTCGGAGAGGGGCTGGGGGTGAGGCTTCTGTGGCTGTAAGGTTCTGTGATATCTGTATGCCGGAGGCCTTCTGTGGAATGCTGTGTGTTCTGTTCTTCTGTGTAAATCTGTGAGAAAAAAACGCTTGAGACTCGCAGTGGGGAGGTTTTTCTTTTATGCTGGATATGTTTTTCTCTCACAGAGCGCACAGAGTTCACGGAGCTTTTTGCGCACGGTTTCGAGCCCTCAGAACGCCTCCGGCATACAGAGTTCACAGAGGCCTCACCCCCAGCCCCTCTCCGAATGGAGAGGGGAGTAGTATGTGAGGTTACCCCTACTGGCCTGCTAATGATAGGAGATGAACTGCTAAACATTTGGAGGACATGTAGGGGTAACCTCGGTGATCACTCCCCTCTCCATTCGGAGAGGGGCTGGGGGTGAGGCGTCACTTAGCCTCCTTATTCCTCCCAACAAGCGCACGGAGGGTGAAGTAGAGCTCTTCTTGAAGACGGAAGAGGAGCCATGAAGGACGGAAGGGGATATAGCCGAACTTGCGGCGGAGGGACGGACTCACCTGCTGCAGATGGATGGTTTGCCAGACGTGGCGCATGATTGACAAGGCTTCTTGGCGGTCGGTGGACGAGAGTTCATGCCGATGAAGATAATAGAAGAGGTATAACCCCACTAAATTCTGCCATCTTATCGTCTCATAACAACGGAGGTTGGCTTCGGAGGTACCCATGGCGACGAGCTGACTACGCATACGCTCGTTGGCTAAGAGATAGTCGAAACGACGCACACTGACCCTGTGTGTGGTAGAAGAAGAGTGCTGCCGATAGTAGTAAACACCCTCGCAGACCGCTACCTTACGGGATTTTAGATAATGAATACGTGTTATGTTATCGTCACTATACGTCCGTAGGGCATCGTCGTAAGGGTAGGCATGGTGGATAGCTGCCCTGATGGCATAGACTCCATGTATCTTCCATGTAAGGCTATCGACAAATGCTCTCTCACCCGACAGGGCCTCGAAAGGGGGCATGGGATAGGTTTTCTCGCTCCCATCAGCATAGTGGAGGACAACCTGAAAGAGTACGCTATCCACCTCGTCGGTGAAGGTCTTGCAGACAGCCTCAAGTGCATTGGGGCCCAACCAGTCGTCGCTATCCACAAAGCAGATAAACTCGCCCGAAGCGTTCGACAGTGCCACGTTGCGGGCAAAGGCTATCCCATGGTTCTCATCGAGGACAAACACCTTCACACGTCTGTCTCTTTCAGCATAGTCTCGTAGGATGGCAAGGGAGTTATCGGTTGACGCATCGTCGACACAAAGCACCTCTATGTCGTGCAAAGTCTGCCCTAAGAGGGAGTCAAGGCATTGCGGCAAGTAGGCAGACGAGTTATAAACGGCAACGAGAATACTAATCTTTGGCATGGCGAGTAAACTTATTTTTCACCTTATTAATCATGGCGTTCCACAGTCCCGACTTCGATCTCAATACACGAAGGGAGACTATCGTACTGATGAGGCACAACGTTAGGGCTGCTCCCCAGCGTAGGCTGTCATGTTCAGAACGTACACAAAAGAAGACGAGGAGGCCGATAGTCATCTGAATGAGCGTATAGACCACCACAGAAGACGACAGTCGATAGTCGTAACGTACGTACGTATAGCCGTAGACACAGCCGAGATTGAGCACTCCTGCCGCTGCTGCGCCTAATCCAGCACCGAAGAGTTGTCCCTTCCAGAAGCCGAGTAGCACGAGAGAAACAAGTAGGATGTCATACAAACCCTCTAAGATTAGATAAGAACGGGAGTCGCCCTTGGCCAAAGGGATATACTCTACGGGTAGGCGAATGGCCCTTACATACATCGCCAGGACTAACACTTGTGCCATGCCGAGGGCTGGGAGAAACTTATCAGAATAAAGGAAGAGAATCAACTGGGGTAGGAACAGGAGGAAAAAAGACAGTAGAGGCGAGATGAGCAAGAGCGTCACTTCTATCTGACGGTTGACGATCTGGTTGAAAGTGAACCGTAAGCTATTCACACCAGAGAGCCGAGGAAAGTAGTCGGTCTCCATCGCTGAGAACACCATACCAGCATAAACCATCGTCATCATGAACCCTGCATTATAGAAGCCAACGGTCGACAGGTCGGCTACATTGTTCAGATAACTACGTATAATCAGCTCGGCTCCAGAGCCTAAGATGCCTGCGAGGACGAAAGCTGTGCCCAGACGTATCATGCCCCAACCCTTGTCTAATAGCGACTTACGCAAGGAGACGTGTGGAGGATAGAGCCGATAGGACACGACAATGGTTAGGAGTAGTTGCACCAAGGCCATCAACACCAACGAAGGGACAATGGCTGTGTCACCGAAAAGATAGTAGAGTGGGACGGTCAGAACCAAGGCTGCGAGGACATTATAGACCGAGATAGCCGCTAAAGCACCCAACTTTCGGATGCCTTTGAGGATGGCCAGTTCGCCTCCCGCCAATGCTGTCAGTGCAACACAAGGCGAGAGCAGTACGAAGTGAAGCGTGTGGCCGTCCCATGAGAAGGTGTAACGGCTTAGCAGCGGACTGAGAGCAATGCAGATAAAAAGACCCAACAAGGCCGTCAGCAAGCTCCACGAGCGCACGACAGCGATGTCGGCCGTCAGCTTCTCCTCGTCTCCCTTGTCGTAATCCTCAGCCAGATTGCGCACAGCACTCATAGGGATACCGAAGTTCGTAGCGTCGCCTATGAGTCTTGTTGACGAGTTAAAGAGAGAGATAAGACCGACTCCCTGCGGTCCAAGTAACATTGCAACACACTTGTTACGGACGATACCAATCAGCACATTCAGCACCTGTACACCACCAAAGAGGCTGATGTACTTTAAGATATGTAGGTAGCTGTCAGTATTAGAGGCTTTTTTCATCATAATAACTAACGCATTTCAAAGTTTTTTATTATTTTTGCATCAAACTATTATCACATGAGTCTATCTATTATCATACCTATCTATAACGTTGAAGACACGCTTCGTCGCTGCTTGAGGAGTGTGTTGGCTCAGATAGACAACAGGATGGAGGTGGTGCTCGTTGATGATGGTTCGACGGACGCTTCACGGCTGATTGCACAGGAGATGACGGCCGACAGGGCGAACTGTAGGCTTATCTACCAGACAAATAGGGGTCTTTCGGCTGCGAGAAACGCAGGGATAGACGTGGCTATAGGCGACTATCTTACCTTTGTCGACTCTGATGACTTCGTTGCCGAGGGTACATATACGGCCCTGATGGCTGTGTTAGCTGCTCATCCCGACTACGACATCCTTGAATATCCTGCCTTGCTGCACTATGGATGTGCGTCGAAGCAACAATTGCTGACCTTCGACGATACGACAGTCGACTCTGTTCGCGACTATTGGCTACGAGGTGGTCACCTCCATACCTACGCTTGTAATAAGATTTTCCGACGTGATCTCTTTTCTGAGATACGCTTCCCTGTGGGCAAGGTGTTCGAAGATGTCTATACTTATCCTTACCTTCTCCAACGGGCAAAGGTAGTGGCAACAACCTCCGTGGGCCTCTACTATTATTGTCAGAACGACAGAGGCATCACCGCAAAGGCTGGGGGAAAGGAACTGACCGACCTCCTCCATGCGCATCTCAAGCACCTTCATCTATGGGGCGAACTGACTCCTGCCTATTACGAGGCGTTGGTAAACATTCAGATGGATGTCTATGAGACCACACATGCCGCTCCCCTCCTACCCGTCCTACCCTACAAAGGAACCTTGAAACTCTTTATTCTCCACCTAATAGGATTAAAACGCTTATGTCAACTCAACCAGTTTATTCACAAAATAAGGAAGATAAGCCATTAGTAAGCTTCATTGTCACTTACTATAGCGAGTCTATTGATGTACTAAGAGACTGTGTCAACAGTATTTTGGCATTGAGTCTCAATGAGACCGAACGCCAGATTATCGTCGTTGATGACGGTGCGGACTATTCGCCTATCAATGAGTTACTGGCCCTATCGACCGACATCATCTACGTCAGACAGCCTAACCAAGGATTAGGACAGGCCCGAAACACGGGATTGGCCTTGGCTGAAGGCAGCTTTGTTCAGTTCGTTGATGGCGACGATATGTTGCTGACAAGCACCTACGAGCAGTGCCTTGACATCATTAGATACCAAGAGGCCGACATGGTTCTGTTTGAGTCTACGGATAAGACGACGGTCAAACCGCTCGCTGACGCACAGGGGCCGGTAAGTGGAACGGAGTATATGACTCACAACAACATACACGGCTCGGTCTGTACGCTCCTCTTTCATAAGGACATGCTACACGACCTTCGCTTCCCGAAGGGTACGCTCCATGAGGATGAAGAGTTTACCCCACAACTCATGTTACGTGCTGAAAGCATCTACACAACCCATAACAAGGCTTATTACTACCGTAAACGCGAGGGTTCAATCATGCACAGACGTGACAGACGATGGCGCATCCGACGCATTGCTGACGCCGAACAGGTTATCTACCGACTACAAGAAAGGGTGGACCACCTCCCTGTTAAGGAGCGTATCGCTATGGAACGACGCATCGCACAACTGTCAATGGACTTGATTTACAATGTCATCACGCTCACACATGACGAGACCCACCTCAACCATGTACTCCAACGTCTCTCGCAGCATGGGCTCTTCCCGCTGCCTGACAAGGATTATACAAGTAAGTATAAATGGTTTAGAAGAATGACAAACAGTAGTTTCGGACGTAGAATACTATTGATGACCTTACGCCTGAAACGGTAATTTTTATATACGAGAAGAAGACTAACTGCCTTACATTCGACCCGTCCCGAGACTTCTATGATGGCCTAATAAGAACACAAGAACAGGACAATCTAAAAAGCAACTTAGCCCTTCTCCCTCTGCGAAAGAACACCCACAACGAATGAGAATACTCCTCTTAGGCGAATATAGTAACGTACACAACACACTGGCAAAGGGTCTGCGCCAATTAGGACACACGGTGACTGTGGTATCGAATGGCGACTTCTGGAAGAACTACCCACGTGACATCGATGTCGCTCGACACCCTGGTCGACTCGGTGGTCTACGCCTATTGGCTAAAATCTATGCCCTGCTGCCACGCCTGCGAGGCTATGATGTTGTACAGTTCATCAACCCCATGTTCTTTGAACTTAAAGCCGAACGACTCCGTTCGGTCTTTCGTTATCTGAAGAAGCATAATAAGAAGCTGATACTCTGCGGTTTTGGAATGGATTACTATTGGGTAGATACGTGCTCTACAACGATGCCCTTGCGGTATAGCGACTTTAATATCGGTAGCAGACTGCGCCAGAACGAGGAGGCTAAGGCCGAGCGCAAGGACTGGATCGGTACGGAGAAGGAACGGCTTAACATACTGATGGCGAACGAGTGTGACGCTATCGTGACAGGACTCTACGAATACTGGCGATGCTACGAACCGCATTTCCCGAAGAAGACGGTCTTTATCCCCTTCCCTATCGTGGTGGGTGAGAGACCCAATATACCCGACACACCACCAGACCGACTAAACCTCTTCATCGGAATTAGTAAGCATCGGTCGGCTTATAAAGGTACGGATATCATGCTGCGAGCGGCCGAGACGGTGAAAGAACACTATCCCAACAAACTCAACCTTAAGCTTGTAACGGGCTTACCCTTTGATGAATACGTGCGAACGATGCTGGGCTCGGATGCTATCATGGACCAGCTCTACAGCTACACGCCCTCGATGAATCCCTTAGAGGCGATGGCCCACGGTATTATCTGTATCGGTGGCGGCGAACCAGAGAACTATGCTATCCTCAACGAGACTGTCCTCCACCCTATTATCAACGTCCTCCCCACCTACGAGAGTTGTGTGGAAGAACTCACAAAGCTGGTCAACAACCTCTCTCTCGTCCCCTCTCTCCGCCGCCAAAGCTATGAGTATGTCCACAAGCACCACGACTTTATCAAGGTGGCCCAAGCCTATAGCGAACTGTATAGGGGGGTGTGAGGGAGGAAAAAAACAGTGGGCAACGCCATTAAACAAATGCATAAAGCCCCCCACAAAGCGAGAGGCTGTTATGCACTCACAGGCGATGAGTGACTTTTGTCATAGGCCAATAAGGAACCTCACCTATATATTCTCAGCAGCTCGACGTATCCGAGCAGACAGGTCCATAAGCGCATTTCGCAGCTGTTCAGCTTCTTGTTCGTTGAAACCACCTGCTCCTCCATTACCGTCGATACCGTCCATTTTGTGGTAGAACCACGACGATGACTTCTGAAAATAGGTTCCTGCAAAATCCCGCCATGAGACCGCCATAAGGATGTCTTGTACTTTTCTTTTCATATCTGTAACCACTACTGGTTTTGTCATTACTGTTTCCATATCTGTATGCTGTTTATGTTTTAATATGCTCTCCCACCCGGTAAGGAGGGGAAGAGGTCGTTTATTCGTCGTATGATGACCGAACCATTGAGTCGAAGAGTTGTTGTAAGTCCCACAAGAGCTCGGGGTATCCGTTTGGAAAAGACCGATTGTAATTTCTTATACTCTCAAGGAGTTCCCGCTCTTCGGGCGTTACCTCCATCATTTCCTTCCGCTGTTTCATATTCTCATAGTATTCTTTTGACAATACAAAAGTACTATAAATATTTGTAGTAAACAAATATTTACTACGAAAAAACGTAGTGATGTTGTATTAAGCAAGTCAAATCATGGATGTATAAGAACTGTCATAACGATACGATTCTGAGATATTCTCACAAACTCAAAACTATGCATTTGGATAGAAAAGGCCATACTCATTTATGTTATTTTCAGTTTGTTGTCATCTTTAACACTTCTCGCAATAACCTTTCTTTCAGTAGGTTGCATACACAAAAGGCGTGACAAGAACGACAGCAAATCTAAAACTACGATTTAAGAGGGAGTTAGAAAAGGGCAAGAGAAGAGGAAAAGCTACTCCCTCTGATAGTATTCATCATGATTGTAATTGAAAGATATTAAGTTTAATACTACTCATGTGTGATACTCTAAACATACCTTACAACCCTTAAATTATCTCGCTATGAAAGGAAAAACATACACTCTGTGAGGAAAAGAACGCTAAACATTCAAACAGGAATTGTCAATATATTTCAGTTGTCATGCCCCTCTCTTTTCGAGGAAAGGCCGAGCTTGAAACAAGAACATGCCCTTCTACGTTCAAGAACATGCCCTTCTTGCGTCAAGAAGGGCGTCTTCTACGAGCAAGAAGGGCATATACTCGAATGCAAAACGTAACATACTGATTTCTTGTGGGTTATATCCTCGGTTGTAGATGATGATATATGCGTGTTGTGAGGATGGTTAGTTTGGTGGGTTGTAAGGATTTTTTTCGATTTAACAGAGGCGTTGCAGGTAGTACGTAAAATATGAGTTTACGCCTACAATACTATTCACATGTGGAATTGGGGCATATTTTCTCTCACAGAACTCACAGATTTAACAGAACTTTTTGGCGCACTATTTCGATCCCACAGAACGCCTTCGGCATACAGATATCACAGAACGTTATAGCTAAAGGTGGCTGTAAGGTTCTGTGAAATCGGTTGACTTAATGTCTCTGTGGAATGCTGTGTGTTCTGTTCATCTGTGTTTTTCTGTGAGAGGAAGTACACACCCTCTCGATGAGATAAGAACCATGAAAGTTGCTGGGGAGTTTTTTCTCTCACAGAACTCACAGATTTAACAGAGCATTTTTGCGCACTGTTTCGATCCCACAGAAGGCCTTCGGCATACAGAGTTCACAGAGGCCTCACCCCCAACCCCTCTCCGAATGGAGAGGGGAGTAGTATGTGGAGTTACCCCTATTGGGCTGCTTAACAGATGGAGGACATGTAGGGGTATCTCGGTGTTCACTCCCCTCTCCATTCGGAGAGGGGCTGGGGGTGAGGCCAGAAAACGCCCTTCTACATCCGAGAACATGCCTTTCTTGCCCGTTGAAGACGCCCTTCTTGGAGCAAGAAGGGCATGTTCTCAAACACTATCTGTAACTTTCTGATTTATTGAATGTTATAAAGACGATTGCAGGGAACGCCATACATCTTCTTAGAGGGTGTTTAGCTTGATAAGATGTAATGATTTCTTACATTATTAAAGACCTCGTCCAATCATAAAACACACGTCATAAAAGGACTCATTATACGTAAGCATTCTATGGAAAAATTTGGTTAATCAGTAAATAATGAGTATTTTTGCAACATAGAACTGGGCCAATCAAGTGAAAAACCTATGGAGCTGAAACGTCTTACAGGCATTATTACATCAAGATTAGCGTACCTTTCATCTGAGGTTAGATTGATTGGTTTGATAAATCTACACGACTCTAATGTCCTATCAGAAGATGTTTTTAAGGTGATTCTGAACATTATCTATGGTCTTAAACTTCAGAATGCGAACTTAATAAAACAAAATATTAAAGCCATAGACTTGATTGACTGTTCTTCTAAAACTATCATTCAGGTATCTTCAGACAATAGTAAAGCAAAGGTTCAAACCTCTTTGGATAAGATAGAGCTACCTAAATACGAAGGCTATACATTTAAGTTTGTCTGCATCTCAAAGGGTGTCTCTCATCTGAAGAAATATCATTTCAATGTCCCTAAGGGCATTAGCTTTAATGTTGAAAAGGATTGTTATGACGACAAACGGATAGTAAGAGACGTTTTAGACAAGGATATTGATACCATCAGCGCATTGGCGTCATACCTTGAAAAAAGCATCTTACCTGCTACAGCCGACGAGCGACGACCTTCGGTTATAACATACGTTATTAATCGTCTTGCCGATGAACCACTCGCTGAAGTAGCAGTAAATCCTGATACAAAGGCCTTTGATCTTAAGCCAAAGATGGATTTCAATAGCTTAAAAAAGTGGAAGGATATTATTTCAGAATATACCGTTTACAGCTTATTGGTCGATAAGATATATATAGCGTATGATGAGCAGGGTGTAAACAAGAGCTTTACAGTTCTGTCATCATTGCATGATTTGTATCTTAGCTTAGCTTCAGAACTAACAGGCGACGCCTTGTTTGACAAGCTGTTAGAGTCTGTGTATGAAATAGTTAACAAAGACTATGAGTGTAATGAGTCGTTGACTCGTGAAGAACTCCAAATGAATATAAAGATAGTTTTGGTAGACGCTTTTGTCAGATGTAAGATTTTCAAGAAACCTGAATAGTATGCTTTTACCCGATAACATAGCTCCAGAAGACAGCATCTATTACAACGGTGCGATTGTCTTACAAGTGGTTCAGAGGGAACATCGTATCTCTTTGACCGACTTGTTCTGTGAGGTTAATAAGAGTAAAACTATCTCTTTCTCCCTTTTCTTACTGTGTTTAGATTGGCTGTATTTGATTGATAGTGTTGTTATTCAGAATGAGGAGGTTATATTATGTTCCTAAGATACTTACAAATAGAGAATGTTCATGGTTTGATCCGACGTATAGATTTCCATCAAGGGTTAAACCTCATTGTTGATGAAGTTTCCACTGATAATGAGGAAACGGGCAACAATGTGGGTAAGACAACTGTGTTGCGACTCATTGACTTCTGCTTTGGTATGGAGGGAAATAAGATTTACACTGCGACTGAAGGACCTAAAGTCGTAAATAAAGAAGTGAAAGAATTCCTCATGGAAACTGAGGTCTTGATTACTCTTTGCCTGGCAGATGGATTTACGGAGAATGCTAAGAAGGTTATCGTAAGGCGTAACTTCCTTTCTGGGAAACGTTCTGTATTAGAGATCAACGGCAAAAAGATAGAAAAGAAAGACTTTGAGGGCGAACTTGAAAAGGCTATATGGGGTATTGAAACATCGAAACCTTCCTTCCGACAAATCATCTCTCACAACTTTAGATATGATGACAATCGCCTTACAAACACGCTTAGAACATTGAACCGATACACTTCAGATATAGAGTATGAGACGCTACATCTGTATATGTTCGGCTGTAACTTTGATGATGGCGACCGTAGACAAGAACTTAGTAAGAAGCTTACTACAGATTATAAATACAAGCGTCGACTTGAGAAGACTGCCAGCAAAAGTGCACTACGCTCCAAGTTGGCTCTTGTTGAAGGCGAGATTGCAGAACTGAACACGAAGAAAGAGGAGTTACACCTTAATCCAGACTTCGAAAAAGACTTAGAACAACTCAACAAAGTCAAAGCCTCTCTTAGCGAGCTTGCCGTCAAACAGACCGCTCTACAGCTTAGATATAACTTAATAGAAGAAGCTATTGAAGACTTAAAAGCCCAGAAGTCGGATATTGACACCCAACAACTCGAACTGATCTATCGTCAGGCATCGGCCATGATAACGACGTTGCAGCATACATTCGAGGACTTGCTGGCTTTTCACAACGAGATGCTTGTACGTAAAGCAGACTTCCTTTCAGCGGAGTTACCGCAGTTGAAGCAGTCTATCTCTGCTTGTAACACGGATATCTCGGCCTTACGTCAACAAGAACAACGGTTAGCAGAGCGACTACAACAGTCTGCTACTATCGAAGCACTTGATGAGCTTGTTGCTCAGCTAAACCTTAAATATCAAGAGAAGGGCGCATTAGAGCAGCGAATAGCACAAATTGAAGAGGTAGACAAGGCTATCGCTTTGAATGAGGAGATATTAAAGGACATTGATAATGGGCTATTCTCACAAAGCAAACAAGACTTGGTTCAGAAACAACTTGACAAGTTCAATCAGTATTATTCGTCTATTTCTAAACGTCTCTATGGTGAGAGTTATGCGATAGAATACAGTCTGGTAAAAAACAAGGAAGGGAAGAATACTTACAAGTTTGCCCCTTTTGCGACGGATAACTTTAGTACTGGAAAGAAACAAGGAGAGATAGCTTGCTTCGATATGGCCTATATCATGTTTGCTGATGATGAGAAGATTCCTTGTCTGCACTTCATCGTGAATGACCAAAAAGAGCTTGTTCACGATAACCAACTAATGCATATTGGCACATTGGCAAACGACCATGTTGATATTCAATATGTAGTTGCAATTCTTCGAGACAAGCTGCCTAACGAATTAAAAAAGGAGGAAAACATCGTACTTAAACTGTCACAACATAGCAAACTATTTAAGATTGAGGAGTAACCAGTTTGTCGCCTTGCTGCCCCATAAAGACCTTTTCTGATATAAAAGTTAAGGACTAAGACCCACCCTCGGGGCTTAGTCCTCTTTTAGTGACCGCTCTCAAAAACCTACCCCATATATACTCATTTATTTTATTTTTAGTTTGTTGTCATCTTTAACACTTCTCGCAATAACCTTCCTTTCAGTAGGTTGCATACACAAAAGCCGTGACAAGAACGACAGCAAATCTAAAACTACGATTTAAGAGGGAGTTGAAAAAGGGAAAGAGAAGAGGAAAAGCTACTCACTCTGATAGTATTCATCATGATTGTAATTAAAAGATATTAAGTTTAATCCTACTCATGTGTGATACTCCAAACATACTTTACAGCCCTTAAATTATCTCGCTATGAAAGGAAAAACATACGCTCTGTGAGGAAAAGAACGTTAAACTTTCAAGCAGGAATTGTCAATATATTTCAGTTGTCATACCCCTCTCTCTCCGAGGAAAGGCCGAGCTTGGAACAAGAGAATGCCCTTCATCATCCGAGAACATGCCCTTCTTGCACGTTGAAGACGCCCTTCTTGGAGCAAGAAGGGCATGTTCTCAAAGGCTAAACATAACACGCTGATTTCTTGTGGGTTACATCTTCGATTGTAGGCGATGATATCTGCGTGTATTGAGGGTGGTCAGCTTGGTAGATTGTAAGGATTTCTTATCGTTCTGCTGCGCCTCACCTCTCACAGTTTTCACCCCAACGATAGCAGTAACGCTCTGTGAACTCTGTATGCCGGAGGCCTTCTGTGGGATCGAAACAGTGCGCAAATGGTTCTGTTAAATCTGTGAGTTCTGTGAGAGAAAAACCTCCCCAGCGAGTCTCGCAATTGTTCTATTTCTCACAGAAGAACACAGAAAAACAGAACACACAGTATTCCACAGAGACATTAAGTCAACCGATATCACAGAGCGTTACAGCTAATCTTAGTTGAAAGGCCTCTGTGAACTCTGTATGCCGGAGGCGTTCTGTGGGTCAGAGGCCCCTCCCCCTTCCCCTCCCCCAAAGGGAGGGGCGTGATCACCGAGATACCCCTATGGGCTGGATGTAGGCTTCGTTATGTCCCTTAATGGCAGGCTTATAGGGGTAACCTCACATTTCACTCCCCTCCCTATGGGGGAGGGGCCGGGGGAGGGGCCGCTCGGTGTAGAGTGTGGGGCCGCTCGTTCTGGGGGTGAGGCCGGTTCTTTTTTTTCCCTCCCCTCCCTTGCTTTTTAAGAAAATAAACCGTATATTTGCGGAGAAACTACCAGTAGTAAGATGCAGAGACAGCAATGTGAAGGACAGAAAAGACGGGCGTGGAGCTGGGAACTAACGATTATAATGCTGATACAACTTGTCTCGGCAGGGCTCTACGGACTGATATTTATATTAATGTATGACTCCATCCACCTACGATGGGGACTGGGTTACGCATTGATATGGACTGCCCTACTGTCGCCCTTCGCCCTCATGATTGCCGCACGAAAGAGTAGATGGAAACTGTATATACGTATTTACAGTGCACTGATGGCCTTTGCGCTGTGGCTAATGTCCGTTTTCTGTCAACTCTTGGGGGCCGACATCTTTCTCCCAGCCACCTGTTACTGTAAGGACGGAGACTACCTCGTAAGACGAACGTACGACTTCTTCGACAATAAAAAGATAGGGGTTTATAAGGTGGAGGACCTGACGGAGAGGCTACAGTCTACTTATAGCTATGCGAGTCTCGACTCTATAAAGGTGTACGAGTCGCTGAATGCTATCGCCTTCTACTGTTCGCCTCACATTGAGAAAGGCCCCTTTGGCAACAATCACATTGGTCCTATCCGTGTACTCGAACAGCTCACTGACGACCCGTTAGACTCGGTTCAGATAAAAGGAGTAGAACAACTTGCCCGCAGACGCAACCTTAAAATCGGGCTCTCGCTGGTAGATTACTTTGAAGAAAACGAATAATGATGAACTATCCCGCACTTAAACAACATGCTTACCTCGTAGTGACTCTCCTCGCTCTAACCCTCCTTGGCAGTAGCTTCAGGGGTGGAGTGACCGATAGGGACGACTTGCCCGATAGCATTCGGATGGCCGTTGACTCACTAAACAAGTTTGGACTCTTTGCACAAACTTACCGATTGGGGACGGGAGGGACGCCGTCTGCGCAATACGACTATGCTGATTGGCTCAGACGAAACGCCACTGCCGACCAGTTGGCGACGATTGCTAAGACTGGCACAAGCCCCGTCACACGCCTTTGGGCACTCAGACTGCTACTGGAGGAACCCCATCCACAAGTGGTCGACGTGCTGAAAGCGGCTGTCAATGACACCACTGAGACGCAAGAAGGATATGGCTGTCTCTACTCAAACATGCCGTTCAACCTCGCTGCCTTTAAGAACTATTACTTCGATCAGGAGAATGTTCAGACGAAGGAGACGCAGGAGGCGATAGACAGTATGGCTTTCTTTGATTTTATGAGGCGTTATGACTATGACACAGAGATACTCGAACAGCTTGAACCGAAGCCGATCTACTATGCTGCTGCTGCCGAAGCTGCTGACAGTGGACGGGTGGGTATCTTGCCGTTGTTGGTGAAGTATAAGAATCCTAACGACCGACAGCGTATCAACAGACTGCTTATGGCCGACTTTGAAAAGGAGGGGGAGGTGTCTGCAATGTGCTGTAATGCTGTCGAGACATGGGGCAAGCCCGACTTTGAGGAGTATGCTAAGCATGTTTGCCAGGCTGTTATCGGTAAGCCAAAAGACTATAACGCAGACTTTTATCTGCCTCTTCTCTTCCGTTACCCAGCACCTTGGAGCTATCAACTCATCGAGAACGTACTCGCAGGAAAGGACCGATACAGTGACATCGAGGACTATAAGGAATACATGAAAAGTCGAGCTGACGAGGGTGAGGTGCCTCCTCTCTTCCAATCACTATACGACAGATACATGCAAAAAAGGCGTAGTGTCAGAAGTGGAAGACCACAGACGGAGGAGTCGCGGAGGGTTCTTAAGATGGCTGTTGACGCCTTAAACAAAGAGAGCTACTTTGCTGAAAGCGAGAAGAAGGGCACTTACCCTACCTATAGACTCGAACAGATTGACTACGCAGACTCGATATACTACAACGCTACTACCGACCAACTGGTAGCGTTAGCCACATCGAGTCCATCGCATATCACACGCCTCTGGGCCCTACGGTTCCTATCAGAAGAACCTAACAAACATGTGCTTGGCATACTGAGAAGGGCTATCAACGACACAACAAGCGTCTGGCTGATGTCGAGAATGGGAGTACATGAGGTAGAACCATATAACCGCTTAGCCTTTCGATACTATAATGGTGCCAGCACAAAATGGCCAGAAGAGATGCAGACACCTATCGACAATTTGATGTTCTTCGTCTACATGAAGCGATATGGGTATGGGAACGGCCTCCTTGGTTGCCTTCGTCCGCTCAAGCGCTACCACCCCACCATTATTAAAGAGGCCGATAAGGGCAACACAGACGTGTTGACATTCCTCCTTCGATACAAGAATCCAAACGACATAGGCCGTATCAACAAACTACTGAGGCTCGACTTGAAGAAGAATGGGAAGCAGACTGACACGGCTTACATGCTTCATACCATCTGGAAGAAGCCCGACTTTGAATGGTATGTGAAGACTATCTGCCTTGCAGCCGACAAGGATAAGGGGTTGTACTATGACCCTCGTTACATCTCTCTCATGTGGGACTATCCCGCACCTTGGAGTTATCATCTATTCGAGAAGATACTCTCTGGGAACGACCCCCTCACCATCAAGGATGTTGTAATGAACGTCCTAAGAGAGGAATCAGAACAGAATGCGGTCCCAACTGCCTTCCGCCCACTCATTGAAAAGTATGTGGAGAAGGAGAGATGAGGGACCTCCCCCAGCCCCTCCGAAGGAGGGGAGCCCCCAACAGGACATAGTTTGATATGGTTGGATAAACTCTTCTTCCTACTTTCATCACGTTATCTGTTAAAGTCCCTCATGTTATCTGTTCAACAATCCCACGTTATATATTATATAGGTACACTCCTTCTACATTTGTCATTATGTCATTATGTCTTAAAGAAAACATCTGTCTACATTTGTCACTATGTTATTCTGTCTGAAAGAAAGCATCTGTCTACATTTGTCACTATGTTATTCTGTCTTAAAGAAAACATCTGTCTACATTTGTCACTATGTCATTCTGTCTAAAAAAGTACATCTGTCTACATTTGTCATTATGTCATTATGTCTTAAAAAGAATATCTGTCTCTCACCGTCACTATGTTATTCTGTCTTAAAGAAAACATCTGTCTACATTTGTCATTATGTCATTATGTCTTAAAAAGAATATCTGTCTCTCACCGTCACTATGTTATTCTGTCTTAAAGAAAACATCTGTCT
>OGJT01000487.1_pt1 | contig 19952 bp, 10 predicted proteins | sample 1572331 | NCBI WGS metagenome assembly OGJT01 (sample SAMEA2582094, study PRJEB24529) | metagenome | biome: Human gut stool | place: China | collected 2011
GTGATGAACCTTTTGTGCCTGCGGATGAACGGATGCGCAACACAATCGCTATCAAAGCGCGTCTTGATGGGATTGATGCGTGGGACAAAGATATCCGACGATATACGGAGTCGGAGTTTGTCAAGGCTTTTAATCCTGTGGACGATTTCCTCAAAGGACTGCGAGGGCGATGGGACGGAAAGGACCATATTAAGGCGCTGGCTGACTGTGTTCCTAATGATAATGCACGGTGGGTAGAATGGTTCCACACGTGGTTTCTGGCGATGGTGGCACAATGGATGGGGCTGGATGTCTCGCATGGTAACAGTGTGGCACCGTTGCTCATCTCCCGACAGGGCTATCGGAAGTCTACCTTCTGCAAACGTCTTCTGCCTGAAGCGTTGCAGTGGGGATATAACGATAATCTTATCATGAGTGAGAAGCAGAATACGCTGCGGGCAATGAGTCAGTCGCTACTGATAAATATTGATGAGTTCAATGCCCTGTCGGCTAAGACGCAAGACGGTTTTTTGAAGAATGTCATGCAGCTTGCAAGTATCAAACTCCGTCAGCCTTATCGTCAACAGCAGCTTACGTTGCCACGTGTTGCCTCTTTCATCGCTACGGCAAACGTTTCGGATGTCTTCAGCGATCCCAGTGGTTGCCGTCGTTTTATAGCTGTCACGCTGACTGGTCCTATCCGCTTGCCCGACCACATAGACTATGAGCAGCTCTATGCACAGGCGGTTGCCGAATTAGATAATGGTAGACGATATTGGTTTGATGAGGCTGACACCCAAGCAATTATGGTGAATAATCAGCATTATCAGCAGCACACTCCTGCCGAAGCCCTCTTTTTGGATTGTTTCTCTATCCCAAAGGACTTGACCAAGGGTGCCTACATGACTGCCGCCTCTATCTTCAGCCTACTTCGTCAGCGGTATGGCAGTCAACTGAACCTGACAAGCCTGTCCCATTTCGGTCGTGTCCTTGCCAATATTCCGAACCTCCATAGCAAGCACTCTTCGCATGGCACAGAGTATTTGGTCGCAGTACGTAGTAGCGTCGGTCTGTCTGCCTCTCCCATCTTGAACCGTTAGTTGTCATCCGAATAAACTTTCAAAGTTGCTGTCACTACTGTCACTCCTTGATGCGTTATAAGTGGTTTATAATCTGTTCGTTGCGTGAAGTGTTAAAAGTGACAGCAACTAAAAATAAAACTTTATTAGGTATAAATGCTATTCTGTAAACAAGTTTTTTTGTAAAAAAACTTCCTCCTTTACCTTTTATATAAATATTTTATATTATATTTGCAACGTGTTACCCATATCAATGGGAAAGTGTAACTAAAAACTTATCTATGAAAGAGTGTAGGGAAGAACACAGGATGCCTTACCTTTTGCCAATGACCATAAGGTGAAGAATGTTGGTAATTCTATATTTAAGTGCTAAAGTGTTCTGTTTCCTATAACTATGAAGAAGATAAAAGCTACAAAACTGATAAATGAAAAAAGAAATCATTCAAGAGCTATACAATGGCTTTGAAGCTGTGGCTGTAGAGGTCGAGGGGATTGAATGTTGGAGTGCGCGTGAACTTCAGTTGCTGTTGGGTTATTCCAAATGGGAGAATTTCCCGAAAGTAATAGATAAAGCCAAAATTGCTTGTGAAAATGCAGGAAGTTTGGTTTCTGACCATTTTCCTGACGTCAGGAAAATGGTTAATCTTGGTTCTGGGTCAGAAAGAGAGATTGATGATATTCTCTTAACTCGCTATGGCTGTTACCTAATTGCACAAAATGGTGACCCACGTAAAGAACAAACTTCTGCATATAGAGGCACCAAAGCATTTGGTTCAAAGTGCCAGTTTGGAAGTTCCAAAGAGCCATAATGTCACTTTGGATTGCACGTTGGTAGAAGTTGCACTTATAAAGTTTGTCAAGGAGAAACCACCTTTGATGAGATTATGGACAAATACGTGGAAATGAAAATTCGTGCCAATGAGTACCATGTGAACTCGCTCACAAATGGTCGAGTACAGCCGAATTTATGCAACGTTGCCCATCCTTTCATGGAAGGCTATGGTCGCAGCACCTGCATTTGGTTCGACCTCATGTTGAAACGTTCTCTCAAACGGTGTGTGGTTTGGAGTCAGATAGATAAAAACGAATATCTGACCGCAATGCGTGAGAATGTTTCTGATAGTACGCACATAGAGGCTTTGGTACAGTCTGCACTCACTACCAAGATTAATAACAGAGAAATGTTTATGAAAGGTATTGATTATTCGTATTATTATGAACAAGATGATTGATCTATGATTTCTTTAAGAGTTCATAGAATAACAATATTCTTCCGAAGAATTTTACTTGTGTTAAAGGATAGGATGGAAGCGGATTTACTCCCATTGTGTAAGAGTATAGAATATGGACAAGAAGTTTTTTAAGTTTATAATATCATAAGAAATATTGAGTTTAAATTATAAAGCAATAAAGGCATATGACAAATTCTGAAATAATAAACAAAATTTTTGAGGGAAATTGTATGTTGTTTTTAGGTTCTGGATTTTCTTTTGGAGCAACAAACAACAATCCTAAAGATTCCAAGTTCAAGGGAGCTGGTACTCTTGCACATATATTGTTGGAACATGCTGGGTATTCAAGTAAGAAAGATGATTTGCGAAAAGCTTCTTCTGCATATCTTAAGAAAAAGACGCCGGAGGACTTAATAGCTCTACTTAAGCAGGAGTTTTGTGCGACTTCAATATCACCATCCCATGATTATATTGGAAGTTTGAACTGGTTTCGAATCTACACAACAAATTATGATAACATTATTGAGTTAGCTTATGGCAAAGCACAAAAACCGCTGATTCCAAAAACGTTATCTTCTATTCATAGGAAAACAGAGGATTATAGACATTGTTGTATTCATCTTAATGGGTTTATTGATTCGCTTTCTTCTGACAAACTAGATAATGAATTCAAACTCACATCTGCTAGTTATTTAACAGAAGACTTTACCAAATCAGAATGGTTTGAGATTTTCAAATCTGATGTTATGGCTTCCGAGGCATTGATATTTATTGGCTTCTCTATGGATTATGATTTAGATTTGGCAAGAATATTAGTTTCTGGAACAATCAAGGATAAGACTTTATTTGTTGTACGACCAGATGAAGATGAATTAGATGTCAGTAGCCTATCTGAGTTTGGGAATGTGTTGGCTTCTGGACTCGATGGATTCGTACAAATGGTTAAGGATTGTCAAAGTAATTATGTTCCAAGTGCTATTAAGCTTTTCCTCCCAGTTAGTTTTCATAAGGCAGATATAAATAGAGGTGTTCCATCAATACGTGATATTGACTTTTATCAGTTAATATTAAATGGAAATATAAATAAGCATTTGGCTTTTCATTCATTAGTTAATAATAGTTCGTATCCATACTTAATATACCGAAATAAACTTCAAGAATGTATAGATGCTATTAAGAATGGTTCAAATAATATTTTAATTGAATCAGCTTTAGGTAATGGAAAAACTATCTTTTTGAATGAACTTGAATTATTGCTTGCCAAAGAAGGAAAAGAGGTTTTTGTTTATGACAAATATACTTCAAGAGTCATGTCGGAGATAGTTGAAATATGTGAAAGATTCTCAAATGCTATAGTTATTTTTGATGACTACCACTCTTCCCGAGAACAAGTTAGAACGTTACGTAATTATTCAAAACAAATATGTATTATAACATCTGAACGTAAATCTCTTCATGAGGTAATTTTTGATGAGATTGAAGATGTTTTGGGTGAAGGATATAAGGTTGTAAATATTGACAAATTATCAGACAACGAAATCCGAGCATTGGATGTCTTATTGGATAAATACTCTTTATGGACTGATTTGAGTGCTTCTACAAACAGACAATCGTATATCAAAAATACGTGTGGAAGCGAATTCTGCCGTGTTATTCTCAGTAGAATTTCTAGTCCATATCTTACGTTTAGAATCAAAGAAACGATAGCATCAATCTCACAAAATAAATCATTTGAAGATGCTTTCAAATTTTTGATGGTTGCAGAATGCTTTCATATTCGTTTTACGATTATGGATATAGCAACATGGGTTGGAGCAGATTTGTTAAATAAACCAAGTTTTCGCCAAAATCATACAATAAAAGAATTTATCGATATTTCAGCTACTGACATTAAATTTAGATCATCAATCGTAGCAAAATATATACTTACGACACTTTATACTCCTAAAGATGTGATAGATATTCTTATACAATTGGTAAAATGTTTAGATGTACTGTCAAAGAATTCACTCCACAATAGAATTAGATTAATTACTTTTGTAAACTTTACTACCATTCAGGCATGTTTGAATATAAAGGATAATGCATGGAAAATGGAAATGTATCGTTTTTATGAAGTTGTTAAGGACTGCACTTTTTGTAAAACAAATATAGATTTTTGGCTACAGTACGCCATTGCTAGATTATATAACAGGGACTATGTCATATCTAAGACCTTATTTGATAAATGCTATTCACTTGCCAATGCAAATTACAATTATAAAACATATAAAATTGATAATCATTATTGTCGATTCCTTTTAGAGAATGAGATAGAATACGGGTCAGTTGGTACTTGTATGGAGGCTTTTAGGCATGCACATGAAATTCTTTCAAATACTCGTCCTGGGGATGAAAAAAACATTATCCATTTAAGGTTGCAGGTTTATATCAAAAATTTTATGAGACATTTAAGAACAAGCTATCAAAAAAGGAATGTTCGGAGTTCAAACAATCGTGTATAGATATGCTAGAAAAGTGTCAGATCTATCTAAATAGTAATGACTGCACAAATGCTAGAATTGTTCGAGATACTCAATCTAAATTAGAAATGATTATATCGGACTAAAGTGTTTGGTTGTGTATAAAAAATATATGCACTTTAGAATAAGTATCTTTGTGAATACAAGTAGGAAAACAAAACAAACGATAGATGTTGTCTATATAGTATGAGAGTATAGATATCTCTCGATAATTATTGATTCTTATTATTTAGAATACTTTTGAAGTTTCATATTTGTACTATACAAATATAAATCACTGACAATCAATATGAAATATATTTGAGGGGGAAAACCATACTTATACATATATAGACCCGCAGCGACCAAGTGATTGCTGCGGGTTATCTTTAAAGATGTTTACTTATAAAACTCTTATCTTACAACGTCAACTCAACGATATAATCAATATCGGTGGGGACGGTGTCGAGGTTGAGGGTGATACCATTACCGGTCTTTGTGAAGTTGACACGTTTGTTGGTGCCAAAGACAGTGGCAGACTTGATTTTGTGGTTGCCAGTAGGGATGAAGAGGCTGGAGTCCATACAGTTTAGGATGTGGATGTAGAGTTTGTTACCACGTTGTGTACTTACGCCCCAGTCGTGAGGACCAACGATGCCGCCACGTGTTCCGTAGATGGTTTCACCATATTGGTTCAGCCATTTACCTAAGGACTGAAGACGGTCGAGGGCAAGAGCTGGGAGGGAACCACCTGGTTCTGGACCGATGTTGAGGAGGAGGTTGGCATTCTTTCCTGCAGCACGAACGAGCATCTGAATCAACTCTTTTGGTGATTTGTAGAGAGTGTCAGTGATGTTATAACCCCAATGCTCGTTGATAGTCTGGCATGATTCTAAGGGTAGGCGACCGATGCTCTGACCAGATAGACCCGCCTTGTTCTCACCTGGTAAGTCACGTTCGAAGATTTGGATATCCTCACCAGGGAAAGGAGTATGATGGTGGTTGTTAGCAACAAGGCACTGTGGCTGTAGCTTATGAATCATTGCATACTGCTCCTCCAACTGCCAGTCGAATGGTTTTGCATCGCTGTCATGATCCCACCAACCATCAAACCAGATTGCACCAACCTTTCCATAGTTGGTGAGCAATTCCGTCAACTGCGTGTTCATAAACTTATAGTAGCTTGCCCAGTCAGCCTTCTCTTTTGGTCTACCAGTACCAGTTCCTGTTCTTCCCACTGGATAATCTTCACGTCCCCAGTCAAGGTGAGAATAGTAAAGATGCAACTTGATACCATTACGTTGGCAAGCATCAGCCATTTCTTTAATGATGTCACGTTTGAAAGGAGTACCATCAACGGAATTATACGTGCTGGTAGCTGTCTTAAAGAGTGAGAATCCATCGTGGTGACGTGTTGTAATGGTGATATACTTTGCACCAGCAGCCTTGATAGCTTTTACCCAAGCATCCGCATCAAACTCTGAAGGATAGAACGTCTTTGCCAACTTAGGATATTCTTTGTAGTTGATATCCCTGTTGGTCATAATCCATTCGGTAGTACCCATCATTGAGTAGAGTCCCCAATGCAGAAAGATACCAAACTTCTCGTCTTGGAACTGTTCGCGTGCTTTAAGATTCTCAGCCGTTGGATGGTAAGTCTCTTGTGCCATGCCGACATAACTTGCCAGCAGTGTTGCGATAAAAAGTAGAGTCTTCTTCATGTAAGAATTTTGTTGTTTAGATTTTGAGTACAAAGATAATAAAAGTACAGCAGATAATGCCCCACTTCGTAAAGAAAGTGTAGGTAGGAGCATGGGGTAGGGTGATGTTATGAAGAAAACTTAGTCAGTTGGTTGTTGTGTCGGTGGATTCAAGAATGTATAAATATCTTCTTTCAATCTTAGGAATGGTTCAGCGTTGGTATAACCTACATTGCGACGGAGCATAGGGATAATCGCCTCCGTACTATGGCCATAACTTGACAACTCGTTTCGACGTTGCGTATCGTGTACTGCATTGCGATTAATCTCGTCTTCACGTTCACGCACAAGGAGGTCGCATACTCGCTTCAAGACCGGTACGATGATATTATCAAAGAGATGATGACCTTGTATATATAAGTAGGTTGTTGAAGGTGTAACACCTAAGGAACGCAGTTCGTCTTTTAGTTTTAGATAGCTATCCTTTGCGTTCGGATTCTCCTTTTGCAGTTGTCGTACACGCATCTGCACCTTATGGCGTAGCCGTTGAATACTTTCTGTTGCCCCTTGCAGAGAGAAGTTGCCAATTTCCACAACTCGATTAAAGTCGGAGATCGTAAAACGTCGATGAATACCTTGGCGATAATGCCAAATACTCCAGACAAAGAGGGGATGTATACTCTCACTGTATAGCTTTAGGAACTCTTCGAAATTAAAGATAGAATGGTCGTTGAGCGTTACTGCTACTGTCACATCATGTAGGCTCGGTGCGTAGCATTGTAGGTTTTCAATAGCATAAGCATACGTGTGAAAAACGTATGGATTGTTGTTCACCTCGTCGGAAAGTTGGGTAACTCCTTGCAATAGATAGTCATAATCAGCATCAACGCAAGCAATCATATTCTCACCAATATTCTGTGAAACGAGGTTCATCAGTACTGACCGCTTTCCCTTGCTAAGGTTTAATCGCGAAGGTAACATCACTTCAAAATAGCGTTCTTCATTCTCAAAACCACTTAAGACAGTGCGCCAAAAGAAGATATCGTCATACGCTTCTACGTATGCGATAATCTTTCTCCGTGCCCGCTTACCGTTCAAACGGTTTGCTGCATCAATATAAGCCGATGACAGGTTGTCGCTCAGTCTTTTTCCCATCGCTCCCTCCCTCTAACAATCAATTATCGGTTATGTCCGTAACCTCTGTCACACGATCAATCCATCCGTTCATGATGACAGCTGGACTGTGGGTCGTGAGGATAATCTGAACATTCGGATTCAGTTCTAAGATGAGGTCGATTAAGCGTTTCTGCCACTCTATATGCAGACTCACCTCTGGCTCGTCCATAAAGAGAACGTAATGTTCATTGTCTTCTACCAATACGGTCAGCAGGATAACCAAAATCTGCTTCTCACCACTTGACAGCTGATAAGGAGCCAGTACCTCACCGAGTGATGAAAACTTTATTTCATTCTCCGAGCGAATAATCTTCTTACCAGTTTCCGTGAAGAGATCGTCTAAGATATCTTGAAAGCGTTTCTTAGGTTGAGAAATCTGCTGCGCCTTCTCGGCAGCATCTGCCTCACCACTTTGTAAGGTCTCGATAATACGATTACCGATGTTCACTTGATAGTCAAGATACTTACGTTGAAGTTGGAAAAGCTGCCAATCAAGTTCTGTAACAAGATCGACGTTAATCTTGCTGATACTATCCGAGTTCATCAGTGGACGGTCAAATGAGCGGATAATGTCATAACGTATCCACCGCGCATCATCAGGACTTACCTTTAGTCGGACACCCTTCAGTGAATGGCTGGGGAATTCACCACCTTGTGACAGACTGCGTATCACCTTATTAAGTATGGTACTCTTCCCGACACCATTGATACCACTGAGGATATTCACCTGTCGGTCCAGTGTCCAACGGATATGTTTCTTCCCGCTCCAAAGCGAGTCAATCTCAATCTCTTCTATGTAATCTGCGTATTTCTGCATACTCGTAGATATAGTGACAATCGTGATGCAAATATAAGGTTTTTTGTGTGAATGGCAATAAGAAAGTCTTATTTTAATGTAAATACCACGTTTGTGGTATGCTAAATAACATAAAGAGAGTATTTCATATATTGGCAAATGTCCGTACCTTTGCATCCGTAAACATTAAGTAAGAAATTAAATCCCAAAGAATATGGCAAAGATAGTAAACAAACTCACAGAGCTTATCGGTAATACACCACTGTTAGCACTTAATAAATTCTCTGCAGAAAGAGGACTCAAGACTCCTGTTCTTGCAAAAGTAGAGTATTTCAATCCTGGTGGTAGTGTGAAGGATCGTATAGCATTGGCTATGATAGAGGATGCTGAGGCTAAAGGACTCTTGAAGCCAGGAGCTACAATCATTGAGCCAACCAGTGGAAACACAGGCGTTGGCTTGGCATTGGTGTCTGCAGTGAAGGGGTATAAGCTTATTCTCACCATGCCAGAAACCATGAGTGTGGAGCGTCGCAACCTTGTAAAGGCTTACGGTGCTACCGTGAAGTTGACAAGTGGAAAGGATGGTATGAAGGGTGCTATCAAGGCTGCGGAGGAGTTGAGAGATTCTATTCCGGGTAGTATTATCCTTCAGCAGTTCGAGAATCAGGCTAATCCAGAACGCCACTATCTTACAACTGGTCCAGAGATTTGGCGCGATACAGATGGTAAGGTTGATGTGTTTGTAGCTGGTGTGGGTACTGGCGGTACAGTGAGTGGTATCGGTCGCTACCTTAAGGAGCAGAATCCTGATGTGAAGATTATTGCTGTTGAGCCAACTTCATCTCCTGTATTGAGTGGTGGCGAGAGTGGACCACATAAGATTCAGGGTATTGGTGCAGGCTTTGTGCCAAACACTTACAATAATAAGTATGTTGATGAGATATTCCAAGTAGAGAATGATCAGGCTATCCTTGCTGGTCGTCAGTTGGCACAACAAGAAGGTTTATTGGTTGGTATTTCTTCTGGTGCTGCAGCTTTTGCAGCTACCGAGATTGCTAAGCGTCCTGAGAATGCAGGTAAGACTATCGTAACCTTGCTGCCAGATACAGGCGAGCGTTATCTCTCAACAGTGCTTTACGCCTTTGACGAGTATCCTCTTTAATAGTTTTCAAATTCTAAAATACTTTCCCAACAGACTGCTTATGTCCTTAAGACACGGCAGTCTGTTTTTGTTTTTTAGAGTAGATAAACTATCCTCCTGTACTTTGGTAAAGGTTGTTTTGAGGTGAGAAAATTGTTTACATAAACCAAACTTATAACCTTATATAAACAAGATGGAATCACCTTACTTTCGTCTTTATAATCGTCATACTATCAGTACTTTATATGCTCTGTGGTAGAAGACGCCTAATAAGACTCTTGAAGGGCGTTAATAACACGCAAGAAGGGCCTGTTCTTCACGCAAGAAGGGCGTTGACTTGGGTGAAGAAGATGCTTGATTAGAACAGATAGGAGGAAAATTTATTACATTTACAAACACCCTCTTCCCCGTTCTTTCCTTTTGGAGAGAGTAGGGAAGAGGTTTCTTTATTACTTTTGTAATAGGAAGGTTTGCTTCTGTCGCTCAATCTCTTTTCGTAACTGTTCGTCTGTTGGTAAGAAAGTCTTGTATTTTGCTGCAAACAACTGTTCGTTACCTTTTAAGATGGAGTAGCGTGCGATGTCTTTACTTGTTTCTGAGCATAAGACAATGCCGATGGTTGGATTGTCACCTTCCGTACGTTTTAATTCATCATACATACGTACATACATATCCATTTGTCCAACGTCCTGATGTGTGATTGTTCCTATTTTTAGGTCGATAAGCACGTAGCATTTCAGAATGACATTATAGAATACTAAATCAATATGATAATCTTGTGTGTCGGTCCTGACCAGTTGTTGTCTTCCCATAAAGGCAAACCCTCGTCCTAACTCCATCATAAAGTCTTGTAGATGGCTGATAATTGCTGTCTCAAGGTCGGTTTCAGAGTAGGTACTATCTTGTTTGAAACCGAGAAACTCTGCAACAATAGGACTTTTTAGAAGTTCAAATTTGTTAGGTATTTGGGCTTTGTTTTGTGGTTTTGGTTGAACATAATGACGTTCATAGTACTGTGTTGAGATGTGTCTGTCAAGTGTTCGGACGCTCCACATCTCCTTTGATGCTGCTTCAAGATACCATCGCATAGCAGTCTCGTCGTCTATGCGTAGGACCTTGAAAATATGTGTCCAAGTGAGATTTGGAAATCGCGATTTCCAAATCTCATAGTCATCAATAAGAAGATAAAACCTACGAAAGGAACGAAGGTACCTTGAACTAAAGCCTTTACCATAGGCATGGGTCAACTGTGTTGAGAGATTGTTGATAATTTCTTCGCCATATTCAGCACGTTCTTTACCATTTTGTTCTTCTTCAACAATACGTTTCCCTATGTTCCAATAGGTTTCTATCATTGATTTGTTGACAGCGGCATAAGCCTGTTGACGTCCTTGCTCGATGATGCCACAGACATCACTGAATAAGTTTGGTGATGTTAATTTATTGTTCATGTTTAGTCATTTATTATGTTGTTCTTAATAGATTTCATAGGTTTTATTGGTTATAAGGAAAAGAAGCTGATTCGATTTCTTTACCAAATGTTGTATTTTTCCTTTCAGAAAGTTGTCTTACCTTGTTAGACTAAACTTTAGGCTTGCATTAAAGTTGCGTTTGGTAGTGCGGATATGTATACAGGTCATATTTTGCAATCGTGGTTGCAAAATTGTAATCTCTTAGTTTACCTTGTCAGACTAAGTCTTAGACTCACACCAAAGTCGTGGGTGGTTGTAGGGTAACTGCCTGATGAGAGGAGCGGAGTATTAATCTGTAAGTCGTAGTAGAGGCTGGCAGTAACCAAGCGGCTCAAGGTATAGTCGCTCAAGAAAGAGAACTTGAAAGCAGTATTACCGCTTGAAGCTGCTGATGTCAGCGATGCAATGTCACGAGTAAGTGAGGCTTGCTGACGATAGCTCATGTCAAGACGTAGGTTCAGGTCACGGTTCAGTCCGCTGCTTTGACGAGATGAACTGTTGTCTTGCTGTGAGGAGTCTGATGTCTTTTTCTTCTTACCCTTTGCCACACGTCGTGTACCATTGTTGAATAGGTTGAAGTCGTTGATTCTATAACCAATACCGATAACCCAGTCTTTTGATGAGGCTTCATTCAACTGTACACTCGTCATCGAGAGTGATAACACACGTGTTTGGCGATATTCCAAGCGTGCAGTGAGGTTGTTCTGAAGAGTTACATCAACACCTAACAGAGGTGAGAAAGCCTCGTTGATACTCACCTGTGAGATGTTATACATCGAACTTGGGATAGGGTTACCCGTAGTTGCATCGGTAATGAAACCGAGTCCGTTCATGTATTCTTGCCATGTGCTATAGCTCTGATAAGAACCGATAGCAAAGATACTGCGGTAAGCATGATTGATGTTGACACTCTTGAAGAACTGTTCAAAGAATGGCAAGCGAGAAAGACCGCTGTAACGGATAGACCAGTTAGGCAATAAACTGCGCAGAGAAGGGAAGATATTGAGTCCGTTTCCACTCATGCTGGTGTACGCATTGAGGAAAGCAGGAACCATAACATCTGCACTATATTTATTAACAGAACCTACTGCAGGAGTGAAGTGTCCGCCACCAAATGAAGCAGGGTAGGTTGCATTGTTATATTGTGCCTCAACACGGTCGCGATAACTGTCGAGTGACTGTACGAAACGATTAAACGTTGAACTATGATAGCCGTTGTTGGCATTGCCCTGACTTTCGAATGCAGTTCCTAATGAAAGGGTTGTCATCGTGAGTGAACCGCTCTGTGTAGTAGGCGTACCCGTGTACATATACTGGATACTCCGTGAGGTAGTCTGCATGCGACTGGCAGTAAGGTCAATCTTGAAGTCCTTAAATGGTTCAAGTGTCATACGAATCTGTAAGTCTTCAGTACGATTCGTTACAGCAGGTGTAGCTACACTGTCGTTCATAAGCAACCAATTGTTGTCACGTGCCTTACCGATATAATCATCATCAATAAGACCGAAAGCGAAGTCAAGACCTGGTGATAAGGCTCCTGTTCCACGTGTCTGTCCAAAGGCATCACCTACCGTTGGCATAAATCCAGGCAGTGCCATTGCATATTGGTCACGATAAGAAATACTTGCCGAACGTACCATCATCAGTGCACGTGCCACACATTGTGCTGTCTTATACCATCCCTTATTATCGAGTGGCTCCTTAGGCGTTACAGTAAGTTTCATGCGGATAGCAGAGTCTGTACGGTTAAAGACTTTCAACTGCGTATCACCTACCTTACGATACTTAATCTTGATAGCCTTTCCTCTTTCGTCTTTAGCAGAGACAATAAGGCGTTTTGTGTTCTTACCATGTGAAACAAGGATAGCAGAATCGGCATTGATAACGATTTCCTTTTCAAAGCTCTTCTGGTTCTTTGGCAGTGCTTTCTTCTTGTCGTCGTCTTTATCTTTCTCCTTCCTTTCTTTTTCTTTCTTTTCTCTCTCCGCCTTCTTCTGTTCTGCTGTCAGCTTAGGACGAGTAGGGCGAGTACGGTTGAAGCGTTCGTTAGTCTTCTTTAAGAAAGGAATATGGTTATAGAGGCGTTCAAAGTTGAAAGTACTATTGATGTTCAAAGCACGGTTACTTGTGATGGTATTACCGAGCGAAGTACCATTATCAAGACTCGTTCCACGCACCCAAGTGTAAGATGCAGTATAATTCGCATCAGCATTTACCCAGTCAAAGATAGGTAGCAGATTGAGTGGAAGCTGATAAGAAAGCGTAAAATTCTGTTGGTAATCGAGTGGAGTACCGAAGTGTTTAATGCTTGTCCATACCGAGTCTTTCCATGCCTGATAACGGTCGGCATAGAGGTCTTTATTGATAGGTGTGTAAGGCTCTTCAATCTCAGCGTGTGTCGCACTTTGGAAGTTCATGTGAAGATTGCGTGTCAAGTCCCAACGTAGAGCGAAGTCACGATTCCAAAGGAACTGCTCGCTGAAGGTAAGAGGCAACAGACTGTTCTCAGTTGATTCCATATCACGTTCCTGCAACTCGTAGTAGTTGCGCACCATTTCAGTGTTGAAGGTTACGTTCTGTGGTAGCCAGTTCAGTCCGAAGCGTTTGAGGATTTCAAACCATTTCGACTTACTCTTGATAAGACGCTTGAAAGGTTCCCAAGACTTATATACTGGGGTCCAGTTATAGTTCAATGCTCCACGCCAGTTGTCTTCATTCTCATAGACCGTTGTCTCACCCGATGTGTGAGAATGAGAGTGGCTATAAGAGAATGAGAAGTTGGCAGGATCGTATGGCATAGGGTGGTTCTTCGTCTGAATACCGACACGTACGTTAGACAAAGAGAAGTTCGTTGTCAGTCGTTTCGTAACGGCAATAGACTCAATAGAATCACGCTCTTGACGGTTTGCAGTACCATCAAGGGCATCCTTCAATTCCATATCCGTGTCGAGTGGATTATACTTAGGACGACTCTCGCTCTTGGTTACGCTGTAATATAATGGTGCTGATACCTTTGCTTTGTCAGGGAAGAACTTTCCTAACTCAAGGCTTGTGGTGACAGAAACATCCGTCTTAGACTCCTGCTGTCGCTCGTTAACACCCTGTTCCAAACCACCAAAGCCATCAGTGCTATGACTGGCATTGACATCCACAGTACCGAAGTCAGACAACTGTAGGTTGAGCTGACCTCTTGCTGCCCATCCACCTTCGTTGTTAAACTCTCGTAGACGTAGCTCATTTACCCACACCTCTCCACTCTTCTGACTGCTGGAAAGGTTGCGAACACCAATAATCATCGTCTTCACTTCACCAAGAGTTGGGTTACCCATCACTGTTACTTTGTTAGCAGGATGATCGGTGTCGTATACAGAGAAAGCACGGTTATAGCTTGCTGTTCCTGAACCACGTGCCTGATTACGTTGCTTCTTCACGGAGGTGAGGAGCTTCAATGGTATGTCGAGCATGTTCTCCTCTGGCCACACAATACGTCTATCCTGACCAGTGTACATGTCATAATGACCTGGAGCTGACAGCTTCAAAGGAATCTCATACTCGTAGTAGTTGTTCTTGTAATCAGAACCCAAACGGATGAACACAGCTAACTGGTTATCTGTAAGATTAGTTGTATTCTGTTCAAAAGCGTTTGCATGTACGAACATCTGCAAACGCTTGTACTGACGAAGGTCGAGGGTTGTATTCTTATAGACAGCCTTTGACTCGCCAGTTCCAAGATTATTAACGACCATAGAGAGTGCCTGTTCGTTCTCCTCAACCAACTGTGGCTGGTTAGGGTCTTGTCCACGACGAATACCAGGGGGTAATACATAGTTCACAGGAACCTTGTCATTATTCTCTTCAAGGCTCACAGCACTCACTGACATTGTACCCGAATTACTTGCAGAGTTGGTAAGGTTCTGTTGATACTGACGCCACTTACCGCTTACAAGGTCGAAGGTTCCAAAGCGGAGTACGATAGGCTTTGCAAAACCAGTGAGGAACATACGCATAAAGCGGATGCTGGTAAAGTCGCTGATATTACCCACACGCTTCTGGAACTCCTCTAAAGGAATACGGAACTGATACCATGTGACAGGTTCAGAGCCACCCTTACGCAGTGAGGCTGAGGCTACACGCTTATCAACAATGAAGTTCTGACCTACGACAAGGTCTTGTGGACGAATACTAATATGATACTGATAGTATTTCTCATATTCGTTCAGCGTATAGTCCTGATTGATATCCTCTACATCAGGCGTTGTTTTATACGAGGTGTCGTAACGCTCGTTGTTGTTGTCATTGTCTGGTGAGTTACCCTGTGGGTTGTTGATGCGCTTATATCGTTCAAGGATAGAAGCCTTCTTTGCATCCCAATCAGAACCACGGAAGTAGTGGTAGTCATCATTGGCAGGGTCTGCCCATATTGAGTCGAAAACAGCCTGATTGGTATTAGCACGAGCAGCTGTAAGGAAGTTCTGATAAGAAGCAAACTGCTGTTCTTCTTTATCAGTCAATCCATTAAAGCCGACATCCTGTTTCGCACGACTACCCTTTGAGGTTGCGAAGGCGTATGTAATCGTACTTTGTGTTGGTATTTTACCCCATTGTGTGGTTGTCCATGAGTGACTACCGTCTACTGGCATACCACTCTCATAGAACTTCTTACCATCTTTCAGGACGTCCTCAGACACCTCTCCAAGGTTGATATAGAAGTCGCCACCATACTGGTTCGCATTTGGTAGTCGGTTGGAGTAGATGAATGGGTCGAGCATCCAGAACTCTATATACTCAATGTTAGCTGTCTGGAAGTCGTTAGTATCCAACTTACGCATCATACCTCCCCATGTTCCAGTAGGATTCGTGAGGTGTCCGTTAATGTCAATATTTGGATTGAAGTTATAAGGTCCACGCTCAGAAGGGTAGTAGGCGAGGTTGAGAATATTCAATGTCGAGGTAGAACCACTGTAGTTTCGGTCCCGAATTGGGAACAATTCGGTAACTGGAATCTCACGTACATAATGGTTGGAGAGTTGTTCGAGGTCACTCTTGATGTGTCCTGGAGTCAAAGAACTACTACGACGAGTGAAGAGTGGGTCGATAGTGTACCATGCCAACAGACTTCGATTGAAGCCACTGCGAAGGGTTGTCTTATCTGAATATTCAGGGAAGTCTGACGGTACACTGGAGATAATCCAAGAGGTAGGCTGGCTTACATCAATCGTTGTCTTCGCTCCTTCAAAGTCGTCCAGATAAGAAGCATTGTCCTGTGTTCCCTTGCTTTGTCCTGCTAACAATTGTGCGAACTCAGCTGAGAAGGTGATATAGGAAGGCTGTGTGACATGTAAGAAAGGAATCTTGTTCAGCATGTTCGTAAGCCACTGACTCTCTTTCTTCCAATTAATATTCAATCCCCAAATGGTGTTGTTGAGCGGCTCAGAACCCATATTCACCTTTGTTGTCAATGGTTGTTCAGAGAGGTGCATGAAGGTACCACCAATCTGGAAGTCCTTCGAGAAGTCGTACTCCCAGTTTACACCAATCATCGTCTTGCGCTCCTGCTGGTAGGCACTCTGACTTTCCAATGATACATTGACTGCCGTACCTGCATCGATAATACTCTGATTAAGGATAGTTACTTCACCAGCACTGTAATCAACGCTATAGTCAGAACCCTCATTCAAGGTCACACCGCCCGCAGTTACTATTACCGAACCCTGTGGAACGTTATAGGCTCCAAGGGAGATAACGTTTGCTGCCGAACCTCGATACTGTCCAACAAGGACGAACTTATCTTTCTCGGCAATCTGTTTAGCGATAGTCTTTGTAGAATCGTAAAGTTGTTCGAAAACGTACTTATTCGCAATAGCAGTAGTAACACCCTTATCCGTCAATGCTTTCCGAAGTCCATTACCGAAAGGTTCAGCCATTGGGAAGAACACACGTCCGTTGCTGATAGTATAGCCCTCAACATAATCAAAATAACCATTGGAATGTGGATTGTTATTATTATCCAATCGGTCAGCATTGAGAAGTTTGATGAGTGTTTGGTTCTTTACTTGTGGCTCTGGGATGTATGAAATATATACACCTGTCGTATCACTCTGATACTTCACATCGAGGCGGAACTTATCACGCTCAATGTTAGCAGCTAAATAATAGACGTTTTTCATCATCAAGTCCCAGTTTCCTTGCTTAGGATTATTGCTGGTGTTCTTCAATGACTTGACGAAGAGTGCCTCATTGATATTGGTACGGTCGCTGGCAAACTCACCCACCTGATAGGTTACGCCACCGTATGTATATTCGTAGGCAATTGCCAATACTTGGTCGGTTTGTAGTCCACTTTTCAGTGAGATATAACCCAAGGCATTGTTGATCGTGTATTCAGAACTATTGAGCAGTCGGGCATTTGCCAACTTTTCGTAGTCGTTACCACCCACAAGACCTGCACCATCAAGAATACCCGTCACTTGGTCTATATTACGAGCAGCAGGGTAGGTCTGTGTAATAGTGGTGTATTCTGTATTGGCATTGTTTGTTGGTACGGGTCCGTTACCAGTTCCCCACAGATCAGTACGGCTAATCTTCTTGTTTTCACCGAGGTCGGTCAGTGCAACAATGTTACGTGTGTTACTCGTTGTTCCAGTCTTATTTGTCACCCACACCTCCACACGATTGATTGTTACACCTGTCTTGAGGTTAGGCAATGACTTCATTGCCGCGTCGTAGTTGTCACGGAAATATTGTGAGAGGAAGAAGTGGTGATTCTCTTCATAGTCGGCAGCATCAATCTCAAATGGTGTAAGCTGTTTTCCACCACGTGAACTAACGCTCTTGTTAGAACTCTTCTTTTGTGATAATACGGTCTGTAACTTCAGTTTACCAAACTGCATATCGGTACGAATACCGAAGAGGGCAGATGCTCCCTGTACGAGAGAGTTGTTTGAAGGGAAGGTAACATTACCACCCTCAACGAGTTTGATAATCTCGTCTTCCTTACCTTCATATCTTAGTTTGAAGTTCTGTGTATCAAAGTCGAAGGTAGCATCAGTGTTGTAGTTAAGGTTCATGTTCACCTTATCACCCACCTTACCATTCACGTTGACATTGATTTTCTCATCAAAGTCCATTGCCGTTGTCTTACGATTACGGATAGGCAGTGATGGGTTATCAATGTTCTTGATGTTTGCGCCGAACTTCAATTCAGCCGAACCCTGTGTCTTGATACGTACACCACCAGGACCGAATATCTTTTCAGCAGGACCCAATGAGAAGTGCATATCAGTAAAGTCGAACTTATCCTTGCCTTTCTCCCTAAGTATCTCTTGGTTCTTTGAACGGTAGTAATCTGTAAAGCTACGCTTCTCCGTCCACTTCCGATACTCCTCTGGCGTCATCATGATTGGAGTCATCACGTAAGTCTTACCAATCTTATAACCAATGATATAGCGGTCGAGTGAGTCATTATACTCCACAGTCTGTCGCATATTCTCTGGTCGGATAAGGTCGGTAGAGTTTTCCTTGAGGTCGTCGTAAGTAATCGGTGTTGTACGCTGCACCTTCCAACGAGGGTGTAGCAAAGAGTCAGGAATAGTCTCCTCATCAATCTCCACTTCAATAGGCTTCGCTTTCTTAACCGTATCTGGTGGTGCCACCCTATAGACGAGTTTAGCAATCGGTGCAAAACCAAGTGCCGAGCGTCCCCAACTCAACAGTCCGATACTGCCGAGAAGTGTGATAATAAGGATGGATATGTAATACTTTCTTTTCAAGAAGATAAGTGGTTCTATACCTCCCCAAGCCCCTCCAAAGGAGGGGATATGTTGGAGTAGGTGGATAGTTCTAATCGATGATGAACTCTAAGATACAGCAAAGTGCAGTTGTAGGCGGTAATCACGCCCCTCCCTTTGGGGGAGGGGATGGGGGAGGGGCCAGCTGTGGGGCCAGCTGTGGGGCCAGTTGGTTGGTTCGCTTTTACTTAATCATCTTCAACGCCAACTTAACAACCTGCTCCACAGGGAGGTCTGGTTGTTCAGCAAGAATACTGACAACAACCTTCGCTGAAGGGGCAGGAGAGAAGCCCAACATCGTCAGTGCGCTGACAGCTTCGTCCTTGATAGCAGCGTTGACAGCTGGTGTATTAGGCTGACTGCTTACATGTAACTCGTCTGCAATACCGCTTTGCATAATCTTGTCCTTCAAGTCAACGATGATACGTTGTGCTGTACGGAGTCCGATTCCTTTCACCGTCTTCAACATCTTCTCGTCACCATTGGCAATGACATTGCAAAGTTCTGCAGGTGTCAGTGATGAGAGAATCATACGAGCGGTATTCGCACCGACCCCCGAAACGGTAATCAATAATCGATAGAGCGAACGTTCCTGTTTGTTAGCAAACCCGTAGAGCGTATAGTTGTCGTCCCGTCCACCTGTCATAATAGCCTCGTGTACATAAAGTTTCACTGAGCTCTTGCCTTGTATGGCGCTATAAGTGTTGAGCGAAATGTTCAGTGCATAGCCCACACCATGTGCCTCGACAACAGCCAAAGCAGGTGTCAGGTCAGCCAATTCGCCCCTGATGTATTCAATCATAATCTAATAAAAATAATCCTTACCGTGGTAAGGGGTTTTGTATATACAAGATTAGTAACGTAACAGGAATATAAATTATTGTATTGTTAAGGTATAAAATAGAAAAAGAAAGAGTACTATACCCACCGACTACCTACTGGATTGTACTTCAAAAGGAGGACGTGAGGGAGGGAATAAATGGCAGACTGGTAACAAGGCTCATATCCTTTTGGTTCTTCCGTTAAATGTGTACATTGTTAATAGAATGAGATTAATCCACATACATGGTAAGCTTACCTCCAATAAGA
>OGJT01000491.1_pt1 | contig 19744 bp, 18 predicted proteins | sample 1572331 | NCBI WGS metagenome assembly OGJT01 (sample SAMEA2582094, study PRJEB24529) | metagenome | biome: Human gut stool | place: China | collected 2011
ATCTGCCATGAATTTACCCACCATGCTTCTCTCTTGCCCTGAAGATACTCTATTCCAAGTCCCAAATCTTCAGATTGAAATGTTGAACAGTCTTGGAACAAATTCAAAAGCCCAAGTAACGACAGCTCTCCGTCTTCCCCCAACTCACTGTATCTTATTCTTTCATTAAATGAATACATTATCTACCTAACCTAACCTTTTAAGAGGGATTTGAAATATTCAAATATGCCCTCACCTACAACCGTATCATCTCTTCTTTGCTCATATGACATTCTTTCAGGATGAAACTGTGTCGCCACTATCGGCAAATCCTTATGAAGCAGAGCTTCACAAACTCCGTCATTTGCTTCCAAAACGGATATCAGATCTCCACCGAGTTTTTTTACTCCCTGATGATGTGCCGAATTTACAAAAAATTCCTTGCCGTACAGGTTCTCAAACAGATTGTCCTCTACAATACTTTTCACACTGTGTACGCTGTCAACTCCGTTTTTTCTTGAATGTGTATCTTTTGTCTTCAAGTCCTGATAAAGACTCCCTCCAAAGTACACATTGATAAGCTGCATACCTCTGCAAATACCGAGTACAGGCTTTTTTTCCTTTACAAAAGCATCCAAAACATCCCACTGCGCATTATCAAGCTCTCTGTCAGGCTCATCTGAGCCGTTCATCTCTTCGCCATAATATTTCGGATCTATATCTCCTCCACCCGGTAAAAGTAATCCGTCACATTTTAGAGCCTCTTCTACATCAAGTGTATTTATAACTTCAATATCGTTTGCTTTCAATGCCGCAATATAATTTGTTAAGTTTTCAGTCCCTGCCAGTGCCACCTTCATAAAAATTCCTCATCCATATATACTAAAAAACTCCCACAAACTTCTGTTTGAATGGGAGTTTTAAAAGCTGGGCTACTAGGATTCGAACCTAGAAATGCTGGAGTCAGAGTCCAGTGCCTTACCATTTGGCGATAACCCAAAACTGACTTTAATAGAATACTGCACTTATATACATTTGTCAATAGCAAAATGAACTTTTTTTAAAAAATTTCAAATAAATAGAGCCTATTAAAAAGGCCCTATCTTATAAAAAATTTTATTCCCATCTTTCAAATAAATCTTCAAACTTCAGTGTATCATCTTTTTTAATAACTTTACTTCTTCCATCCCCGTAGTCATAGCTGAAGGTTGTCCACAAGTTTCTCTTTCCGAATCCTATTTTTACAAGTTTATCCAGAATGATACCGCCCTGTGGAAGCTCTTTTTTCAAAAAGTCGCAAAGTTCATCAAGAGTTTTTATATCGACAAAATCATTTATACCCTGCTTAAAGGTTATAGACTTATACTCATTGTCGTCTTTATCATAAATCCTTATATGCTTCATATTTTGATTGAAGTTATTTATTCTCTCGGCTGTTTCATTGCCCTCTATAATAGAAAAACCTCCCTGCATATAGGCCTTTTCTATCTTATAATCCTTTAATGTATCATCTTTCTCGGTTTCTCTTTCGATGTTCACATTTTTACCGTCATACTTTACATCATAAATATCGCCTTTAAAATCCATATATTTTAAGCGTGCACAGGTAGCATTTGCAACCATGCATTTTACACTTGCCTCTTCCTGAAATCCCTTTTTAAGGCTTGGCTTTGAAAACTCTTTTTTATCCCCTTTAGACTTTGAGTATTCAGCCCTATCATCGTCAGAACTTTTAGGCTTTGATATATTCATCATTAGAGAAACCGCTATTATCGCTACCGCAACTGCCGCTATAATAATTACATTCATACCTTCTTTCTTACATCCGCCTTTTTATCTTCTTTAGCAATAAGTACCATACAGCTTCTGCCTTCAACAGATATGGTTCTCTGATTTTTTACCTTAACAACTTCTTTCTTAAAAGGTAAATTTATATCAGCTGTATTTATAAGTATATTCCAAGCGCTTCCCCTCTTTATAGTAGGGAGTGAAAACTCGTGGCTGTCCCAATGCATATTTAAAATAATATATACATCCTGTTTTCCTTCTATAAGTACACCCATCTGCCTGTTGTAGTACTCAAAGTCAGGTTTCCAAACCTGCATTCCGTGTATGGAGATCTTTTTCTTATCATCTGTCAGAATATTCTTTCTTCTGAAATCAAGCATTTCTCTAAAAAATTCTAAGAAATCCTTGTTCTTATTTACAAGTTTCCAGTTAAAATAGCTTGTATCATTGTCCTGACAGTAGGTATTGTTATTGCCACCCTTTGACTGTAAAACTTCATCGCCGCTGCACACTCCTATGGCACCTCTTGAAATCATCAAAAGAAAGATTGCATTCAGATACATTCTCTTTCTAAGATTCATTACCTGCAGTTTCTTTGTATCTCCCTCAAAACCGCAGTTCCATGAGAAATTCATATTCGAGCCGTCTGCATTGTCCTCACCGTTTTCTTCATTGTGCTTATAGTCATACCTGTATATATCCGCCAGAGAAAATCCGTTGACATCCGCAATAAAGTTTAAATAACCGTTTTTATTTCCGAGAACATTTGAGACGAAAGGAACCATGCCCTCATCACCCTTTAGGTACTTTCTCATATTGTTCATATAGTCATAGTCCATCGAGATAATATTGGCGGATCTGATATCATATATCTTATTTGAAAATATAAACTTGCAGTCAAGAAGATAAGGATCCTTTACAATCTCGTCACAGTAGTTGACTCCTGCAAGATGGAAACCGTCTATATGATATTCAAGCTTCCAAAATCTGAGTACATCTATAATATATCCGATACTTTTTCTCTCAAAGAAAAATTCCTGTATAACTCCTATTCCGGCTTCATGCATAGACTTTACCATAGCTTTGTACTCATTTACAGGATTTCTGTATCTTCTTGTAGCATAGCTTGCCTTAGGTGCAAAATTAAGACTGTTTGTATATCCCCAATAATTGAGCGTTATCTTCTCTTTTTTCTCTTTCTTTTCTTTGTCAAACAGTGAGAAAAAGCTTCCGGCGCTCCTTATAAACTCGTCAAACTCTGTAGCAGGCATTATATCTATAAAATCCGCTCCGATTTCTTTCAGATAATCAACCTTTTCAAGAATTCCCTTAAATGTACCTTTGTCCACTATCCTTGAAGTATTCGACTTTGTAAATCCCCTTGCGTGAAGTCTGTATATAAATGAGGAATCTAAAGACTTATCCTCTATAGCCTTCACATTTTCAAGGTCATTTCCCCAGTCAAAAGCGGCTATATACACAGGGCTTCTTCTCGGATTGTCTATCAGACTTACTTTACCGAAGCTGTCTTTTCCTGAAAAGCTCTTACCGTACTCATCCGCAAACAGCCCTTTCTCGTCTTCAAGCGCATACTCGATGTTCTTTTTCAGGCGCATATCCACCTGCATAAACCAAACATCGCCTACTCGTGATTCAGGCGGAAACTCTATTTTTTCCACCGCCTCTTCCACATTTCTCTCATAAAGGTTTATGTAAAGTCTCTTACACTTTCTTATAACCTTTATGCAAAAAAAAGAGGGCGTGACGGTAATTCCTGTCGGATAATAAAAACTCTTATCTCTGTCAACTCTTACTGCCATAACGACCTCCTTTAAGTATACATATTATATTTCTATATCCAGTTCTACCGGACAATGGTCTGAGCCTAAGATTTCACTGTGAATCTTGGCTTCTTTTATTCTATCTTTTAATTTAGCAGATACTATAAAATAGTCAATACGCCAACCGACATTTTTTGCTCTGGCGCCTCCCATATAGGACCACCATGAGTAAGCATCCGTCTTGTCAGGGTATAACACCCTAAAACTGTCTACAAAACCTGAGGACAAAATAACATCCATCTTTGCCCTCTCCTCATCTGTAAATCCGGCATTTTTTCTGTTTGTCTTCGGATTCTTAAGATCTATTTCCGTATGTGCCACATTCAAATCACCGCAGAATATCACGGGCTTATTCTTTTCAAGTTCCAAAATATACTTAAGGAAAGCATCTTCCCAAGTCATTCTGTACTCAAGCCTTGTAAGCCCTCTTTGAGAGTTAGGAGTATAGCAGGTAATCATATAAAAGTCTTCATACTCCGCCGTAATCACTCTGCCCTCATTGTCATGTTCCTCTATTCCGATACCGTAAGTCACATTAAGAGGCTTATCCTTTGTAAATATAGCCACACCCGAGTAACCTTTTTTTTGCGCATAGTTCCAGTAGTCATAGTATCCCGGAAGATCAAGCTCTATCTGACCTTCCGAGAGCTTTGACTCCTGTATACAGAATATATCCGCATCAATATCTCTGAAAAAATCCAAAAATCCCTTTGTCACAGCCGCTCTGAGACCGTTGACATTCCATGAAATCATCTTTTTCATATCAGTCGTCACTCTCTTCATCTGCAGAAACTGTATATGTGAATCTCTTTCTTGCCATCTCGTCTGAGTCAAGGTACTCATCATATGTGGTAATCTTATCTATAAGACTTCCGTTTATAATCTCCATGATTCTGTTGGCTGTAGTCTGCACTACCTGATGGTCTCTTGATGAGAATATAAGCACACCCTTGAACTTTTCAAGTCCGGTGTTAAGTGCCGTAATAGACTCCATATCAAGGTGGTCGGTAGGCTCATCAAGGATAAGTACATTTGCTCCGCTTATCATAAGCTTTGAGAGCATACAGCGCACCTTCTCACCACCTGAGAGTACATTCACTTTCTTCACACCGTCTTCACCTGCAAAGAGCATTCTTCCGAGGAAGCCTCTTACATATGTGGCATCCTTGATTTCAGAATATTTTGTAAGCCAGTCAACTATTGTCTCATCACCTGAGAAATCCTTGGTATTGTCCTTAGGGAAATAGCTCTGTGTAGTGGTAAGCCCCCATTTATAGCTTCCGCTGTCAGGCTCCATCTCTCCTGCAAGAATCTTGAAAAGTACGGTCTTTGCCTTCTCGTTAGGTCCTACAAGTGCCACCTTGTCCTCTCTGTTAAGCACAAAGCTTATATTGTCAAGGATTTTCTCACCGTCAATAGTCTTTGAAAGATTCTCAACGGTAAGCACCTCATTTCCTATCTCTCTGTTCGGTCTGAAGTCTATATAAGGATACTTTCTTGATGAAGGCTTGATATCGTCAAGCTCAATCTTTTCCAAAGCTCTCTTTCTTGAAGTAGCCTGCTTTGACTTTGAAGCATTTGCAGAGAATCTTTGTATAAACTCCTGCAACTCCTTAATCTTTTCTTCTTTCTTTCTGTTGGCTTCCTTCATCTGGCGAACCATAAGCTGACTTGACTCGTACCAGAAGTCATAGTTTCCGGCATAGAGCTGTATCTTACCGTAGTCGATATCCGCAATCATTGTACAGACTTTATTGAGGAAATATCTGTCATGAGATACCACGATGATAGTGTTCTCAAAGTTGATAAGGAACTCCTCAAGCCATGCAATAGCGTCCAAGTCAAGGTGGTTTGTAGGCTCGTCAAGCAAAAGTATGTCAGGATTACCGAAGAGTGCCTTTGCAAGAAGTACCTTTACCTTAAGGTTTGAAGGCATATCGCTCATCAATGTGTAGTGATGCTCGGTATCCACGCCAAGTCCGTTTAAAAGTGCGGCAGCATCAGACTCCGCCTCCCAACCGTTCATATTGGCAAACTCGCCCTCAAGGTCGGCCGCCTTTATACCGTCTTCTTCTGTAAAGTCAGGTTTTGCATATATTGCATCCTTTTCCTTCATTATCTCATACAGTCTTGCATTTCCCATGATTACGGTATCTAAAACCGTATATGCATCATACTTGAAATGATCCTGCTCTAAGAATGAAAGTCTCTCTCCCGGTGTTATAACAACATCACCATTGGTAGGCTCTATCTGTCCTGAAAGTATCTTTAAGAATGTAGACTTTCCGGCACCGTTGGCACCTATCAGTCCGTAACAGTTGCCCGGTGTAAACTTTATATTAACATCTTCAAAAAGGGCTTTCTTTCCTAATCTAAGGGTTATTCCATTTGCACTTATCATTATTATTCTCCTAAGAGTTTATCAACCGCCGCCATCTTTGTACAAAGGCAAAGAAGCTTTGCGGCTATCTCCAAATCACCTACAGGCGGGAATGACGGAGCGATACGAATATTCTTGTCATGAGGATCGTTTCCGCCCGGGAATGTAGCTCCGGCACCTGTAAGTACTACTCCGGCTTTCTTACATTTTGATACCACTTCTTTTGCACATCCGTCCATAGTATCAAATGATATAAAGTATCCGCCCTTCGGCTTTGTCCAACTTGCTATTCCAAGTCCGCCAAGCTCGCTCTCAAGTGTATCAAGCACCATCTCAAACTTAGGTCTGAGTGAGTTTGCGTGTTTTTTCATATGCTCAACCATACCGTGGATATCCTTAAAATATCTTACATGTCTGAGCTGATTTACCTTGTCATGTCCGATTGTCTGCATCTTCAACTGCTTCTTTATATCCTCAAGGTTGTTATGTGATGTGGCAAGTGCCGCAATACCCGATCCCGGGAATGTAACCTTTGATGTTGAAGCGAACTTATATACAAGATCCGGGTTTCCGGCTCTCTTACACTCAGCTAAAATCTCTATAAGATGATCCTGGTCAAGGTCATAGAGATGGTGAATTGTATAAGCATTATCCCAGTAAATTCTGAAATCCTTAGCTGCAGGTTTTAATCTTGCAAATCTTCTTACAACTTCGTCTGAGTATGAGTTTCCTGTAGGATTTGAATACTTAGGCACGCACCAGATTCCCTTTATTGAATCGTCGTTTTGTACAAGTTCTTCTATCATATCCATATCAGGACCGCTCTCAAGCATAGGTATACATACATTCTCAAAACCGAAGTACTCGGTTATTGCAAAATGTCTGTCATATCCCGGTACAATACAAAGGAATTTTACTTTATCAAGCTTACACCAAGGTGTTGAACCCATTACTCCATGTGTATATGATCTTGAAATACAGTCATACATTACATTAAGACTTGAGTTTCCGTAGATGATAAGGTTTTCCGCCGGAACTTCCATCATATCTCCCATAAGTTCCTTCGCCTCAGGGATACCGTCAAGTACACCGTAGTTTCTGCAGTCCGAGCCGTTCTCACTCATAAGGTCCGCATCCGATGAAAGCACATCCATAAGTCCCATTGAGATATCAAGCTGCTCCTGTGAAGGCTTTCCTCTGCTCATGTCAAGTTTCAAATCTTTAGCCTGCATAGCCTTATATTCAGCTTTCAGGCTTTTCTTTAATTCCATCAATTCTTCTTTTGTCAAATCTGCGTATGGCATCTTTATAATCTCCTAACTACTTATTTTTGCTTATTTCCTCAAGCTTTTCCTTCAACTCCTCAAGCTTTTCCTGACTCTTTAAGATCTTTGATCTTTGGTCAAATACAAGCTCGTCTTCTCTCAAAAGGTCATTGGCGGCTACATACTCACCGATAACCATTTTGTATGACTTTATAATATCTTCTTCTATCTTTATGTCTCTTTTCAGCTTTGTTATATCGGCCAATTCTTTACCCTTGTTCAAAGCCGACTGTGCTATCTTCTGTCCTTCTTCTTTTGCAATACTTCCATATATGCTTAATTTCTTGAAAAAATCTTCCATATAGCCTCCTTTATTCAAATATACATAGTATAAATACTTAAATGAGTTTTAGCAAGTAAAAGCTGATATATCCGGCTTTTTTTTGACCGTATCCGATGGAAAATCATCTAAGCGCCATAAATGCAGCCATATTACCTCTCTTCTCGCCCATCACTCTGTGTGAATACAAAAGTTCTTTATTGCAGGCGGTACATATATTGGAAGTAAATATATTCTCCTCAGGTATTCCGGCATCTTTTAATACTTTTTCATTGGCTTTCCACAGTGAGAGCCTGAAGTGGTCCTTCCCGTCTTCTCTGAATATATTATCCATATCCGCTTTATCAAAGTTTTTTGAAAACTCCTCATACACATCCGTGCTTACCTGATAACAGTCTGCACATATGCCGGGACCTATACAGGCAATTATATCCTCCGCCCTGCTGCCAAAATGCCTGTTCATCTCTTTTACCATAACCGCACCCATTCTTTTACAGGTGCCTCTCCAGCCTGAATGTGCCAGTCCTATTACATTCTTTACCCTGTCATAAAAATAAAGGGGAATACAGTCTGCAAAAAAAGCTCCTAATGTAATGCCCCTTTCATTTGTTATAAGTCCGTCAATATTTCTGTAGTCTCTCTCAAACAGCACTCCCTTGCCCTTATCAGCCACACTCACCACTCTTACATTGGTGGAATGTTCCTGATAAGATAATGTAAAGCTTTCAAGTTCAACACCCAGAGCTTTTGCCATTCTTTTGTAGTTTTCAAGTACACCTTCCCTGTTGTCAGGCTCTCTGCTGAAACTTAGGTTCATGGTCGCATACACACCTGTACTTACTCCGCCTATCTTTGTGGAAAAGCCCTGCACTATATTGTCATATTTTTCCAATGCGTCAAATGACAGATATTCCACACCGTTTTTTGCTCTTTTAAGTGTCAAAATATTCTTATCATTCTTTTTTAATATCTTCAATAAAACGCTCCTTTTACCCAGTCTATATTTGACCCCATTATACCTATGCAGTCAAATCTTATGTTCATGTTAAAGTAATGATTTTCATTTAAGAAAAAACTTGCCATATTTTTTATCTTTTGCCGTTTTTTAAAATCTACAGCTTCAAGCGGATAACCGAAGCTCTCATTCTTTCTGTATTTTACTTCTATAAAAAGCAGTGTATTATCTTCCCTTGCTATGATGTCTATTTCACCGAATCTGTTTTGATAATTTCTCTCTAAGATTTTTACTCCGCGGCTTTTTAAAAACTTCACAGCCATATCCTCTCCGAGGCTTCCTATCTTACGCTTATTCACAGACAAAGTTTCCTATAAAAGATCTTCTGTGTATATCACAGGCACCGCAGGCTTTCAGAGCTTCTATATGCTTGGCTGTACCGTATCCCTTATTGGAAGCAAATCCGTACTCAGGGTAGATTTTGTCATATTCAAGCATCAGTCTGTCTCTTGTTACCTTTGCAAGTATGCTTGCAGCCGCAATATTGACACTCTTTGCATCTCCCTTTACTATACCCACCTGCTTTATACTTATACCTGGGATATACACCGCGTCCACAAGCAAAATATCAGGTGTCTTATTAAGCTTTGATATCGCCTCTCTCATGGCTTCGTATGTGGCCTGCAATATGTTTATTTCATCTATAAGGGCATTTGAGGCAATACCTATACCGTAAGCAATCGCCTCCTGTTTTATCTGATCAAACAGCACATCTCTTCTTTTTTCGGTTACCTTCTTTGAGTCGTTCAAAAACGGCAAGAATATATCTTTCGGCAATATAACCGCAGCCGCAACCACAGGTCCTGCAAGCGGTCCTCTGCCTGCCTCATCTATACCTGCAACCGCTCCCAAATCACTGTATTTATTTTCAAATTCTCTCATGCCCTCAAGTCTTTGTCTCTCAAGAGCAAGCTTTTCTTCACTTATTTTTCTCATATCCACCTACGGCATCTGCAATGTGATTCTGCCGAGCTTACCTGACCTGAACTCGTTTACCAAAACCGAGGCCGCCTTGTCATAGTCAAGTTCTCCTCCCTTTTTGGTACATCCTCTTACGGCAGCTATCTTTATAAGGACGGCATTTTCGTCTTCACCTTCTTTAATATCAAATCTTTCTTCCAAAACTTCAGGCCTGTTTTTTAAAAGCCATTTGATAAGTTCAAGTCCAAGTTCTCTGATATCTATAATCATATCGTTTATAGAGCCGATAAATGCAATCATCTCTCCGACTCTCTCATCCTCAAACTTCGGCCACAGTATTCCCGGAGTGTCCAAAAGTTCCACCTGACCTTTAAGCTTTATCCACTGATTGCCCTTAGTCACACCCGGCTTATTGCCTGTCTTTGCCATTGCTCTTCCTGAAACGGTATTGATAAGAGTCGACTTTCCGACATTCGGAATTCCTGCAACCATCGCCCTTACCGGTCTGTTCTTTATACCTCTTTTGGCATCTCGCTCTCTCTTATCTTTAGATACATTCTCTATCGCTTTTATAAGTGAGTTTACACCGTTTTTTTGCCTTGAGTCCATGAACATACACTCATAGCCCTTCTCCTTATAATAACTTGCCCATCTTATATTGGCATTTTCATCCGCCAAATCCGCCTTATTCAGTATGATAATTCTTGACTTACCCGTGCCAAGCCCCGTTATCTCGGGGTTTCTTGTAGCTTCGGGAGCTCTGGCATCTGTCATCTCTATAATAATATCCACAAGCTTTATGGCATCTGACATTGCGCGTTTTGCCTTGGTCATATGCCCCGGATACCACTGTATTTTCATAAAAAATCCTTTCGTCTGCTTATCTGATAAAACCTATTCTTTTTATAGGCAACAATCTGATCCATGCATTACCTATTATCATATCCTTTGTTATATTGCCTATAGTGGAAGTTCTGGAATCTTCACTTCCCACTCTGTTATCACCAAGTACAAAATACTCCTTTGACATAAGCTGTATCTCTTCCGTGGCCAGACCGCCTGTACTTGCTTCAGAAAACCTCTCAAGCGCCTTTCCGTTTATATAGACATAACCGTCCTTTATATTTACAGTCTCACCGGGAAGACCTATTACTCTTCTGATACATACTCTGCCGTCTCTGTTTTTAAATGCTATTACATCAAATCTTTTCGGCTTAAAGAATGTGTATGCCGCCTTGTTTATAAGCGCCGCTTCACCCTGTTCTATCTGCGGAGACATTGACTGCCCCACCATATATGTTCTGTCTCCGAATATGAATACTACAAACCAGGCAAGTGAAAGTATCACCGCCAGTTGCATAAGAGTATCAAGTACAATTAAAAATTTCGATTCCTGTTTCTTTATTTTCATCTCTTGCCCTGTTTTTTTATTCTGTTTTTTGTTAAACTATTGTATAGTACTGTATTAAAGTTCTCTTTTAGAACTTCGTTTTATTATAGCATATAGGAGAAGACTATGGAATATCGTATCGAGCATGACTCTATGGGAAATATAGAGGTGGAAGCGGACAAATATTTCGGCGCGCAGACAGCCAGAAGTCTGTCAAACTTTAAAATAGGCACCGAGAAGATACCTCTTGAGGTTATAAGAGCATTTGCATATCTGAAAGCGGCCTGTGCCGCAACAAATAATGAGCTTGGCAAACTTTCAAAAGAAAAGGCGGATATAATAAACGCCGTTTGTAAAGAAATACTTGAAGGAAAACTTGATGAGCATTTTCCGCTTTCGGTATGGCAGACCGGCAGCGGCACTCAAAGCAATATGAATGTCAACGAGGTCATTACAAACAGAGGCAATGAACTCGCAGGTAAGAGATTACTTCACCCAAACGACGATGTGAATATGTCACAAAGCTCAAATGATACATTTCCTGCCACAATGCATATAGCCGCATTGATTGAAATCCATGATAAATTACTGCCGTCACTACATGAACTTATACTTGCTTTTAAAAAGCTTGAAGAGGAGAATGCAGGCATCGTAAAATCAGGCAGAACACATTTGCAGGATGCCACTCCGATAGCTTTCTCACAGGAAATCAGCGGTTGGAGAGCTTCACTTGAAAATGACTGTAATCAGATAAGCGTCTCACTTGAGTTTATCAAAAAGCTTGCACTCGGGGCCACCGCCGTAGGTACGGGACTTAACTGTCCGAAGGGCTTTGACAGCGCTGTAGCAAAAAATATTTCAAAGCTTACAGGTAAGGAATTTATCACGGATGGCAACAAGTTTCACGCTCTTACCTCAAAATCGGAGCTTTCATTTGTACACGGCGGCTTATCTTCACTGGCAACGGACCTTATGAAAATAGCCAATGATATCAGATGGCTCTCAAGCGGCCCAAGATGCGGACTCGGTGAAATATTTATACCTGAGAACGAACCCGGAAGTTCTATAATGCCCGGCAAGGTAAACCCTACACAGTGTGAATCCATGACTATGGTCTGTGTACAGGTAATGGCAAATAATGTCGCCGTAAATATGGCTTCAAGTCAGGGCAATTTTGAACTGAATGTTTTCATGCCTGTACTTATTCACAACTTCCTACAGTCCGTAAGACTGCTGTCTGACGGTATGGACTCTTTCAGAGTACACTGTGTATGCGGAATAAAGGCAAACAGACAAAAGATGCATGAAAATCTTCACAATTCACTGATGCTTGTAACCGCCATCAGCCCTTATATCGGCTATGAATCGGCAGCCAAGGTCGCAAAGCTTGCACATAAGGAAAATATATCACTGAAAGAAGCTACTTTAAAACTTGACTTAATGACTGAAGAAGCGTTTGATAAGGTTTTTAAACCTGAAGAAATGGTATAGAAAGGATTTATAAAAGATTTATATGGCAAAAACAAAAAGTCCTGACATGACAAAGGGCAATATAACCGCACAGCTTTTATTATTCTTCTTTCCGATACTGCTCGGAACATTCTTTCAACAGCTCTACAACACCGCCGATGCGGTCATAGTTGGACAGAATGTAGGAAAGCTGGGGCTTGCGGCGGTAGGAGGTACTACAAGTACGCTGATAAACCTCTTTATCGGAATATTCGTCGGTCTCTCGTCAGGATTCAGTGTAATTATTTCACAACACTTCGGCGCCAAAAACCACAAACTTGTAAGTGAATGTGTACACACGGCAATTACGTTCTCAATTATAGTAGGTATAGTGGTAAGTATATTTGGTGCTATATTTTCAAAGACTATGCTCTCATATATGAATGTGCCTGAAGATATAATGCCTATGGCAATCCCTTATCTTCAAATCTACTTCCTTGGACTTGCACCGAACCTTATCTACAACATGGGTGCAGGACTTTTAAGGGCTGTAGGCGATTCAAAGACTCCGTTGATTTTTCTTATTATCAGCTGCTTTATCAATATAATACTTGATATCCTTTTGATAAAATATATCGGTATGGGCGTGGTCGGAGCGGCTGTCGCCACAGTCACCTCACAGGTGGTCAGTGCAATACTTGTTATAGTAGTGCTTTCTCGCAGAAAGGACGCGCTGAGACTTTTTATAAGAAAGCTGCATATCAACTTCTCAGAGTTAAGAAAGATGGTCAGCATAGGTACCGCCGCCGGAATGCAATCCGCAATGTATACTATTGCAAATATTCTTATACAGGCTTCCATCAACACTCTGGGAACAGATACCATTGCCGCCTTCACAGCCTACGGCAAAATAGATACTCTGTTTTGGATGACAATACAGTCACTCGGTATCTCCGTAACCACATTTACAGGACAAAACTTCGGCTACGGAAACAAAGAAAGAGTAAAAAAGGGTATCATACACGGAATGATTCTTTCCGTTGTGATTACCGGAATAGTTATGCTCTTACTGAAGCTTTTCGGCAGAAGCATCTATACACTGTTTACAAATGATAAAAGCGTACTTGATATAGGTACAGATATGCTCAACTTTATGGTTGTCGCATTCCCGACCTATATCACCATCGAGATATTCTCAGGCTCGCTTCGCGGTATAGGTGACAGCTGGATACCTATGATAATGACTGCAAGCGGCGTATGTGTACTGAGAATAGCATGGATAATAGTGATGGTACCTAAGTACCCGAATATCTTCACCATACTTTGGGCTTATCCGCTCTCATGGGTAACCACAAGTATACTGTTTATCATATATATGTTTTTATTCAGCAAGATGAGGCGTTGGTTAAAAGATAATATATATTAAAAAAAGGGTTGGTGTGACTCATTTAAGTTACACCAACCCTTTATTACCATCATTTTATCGGGGTTTTCTTATCTCTATGCCCCTTGACTCTATATTCTTTCTTATATTAAGCATCTGTACATCCGTACCTGCTATCACATCGGCACATTCTTTAAGCTGTCTTTCCACATCCTCGGAGTCGATGAACTCTTTCTTATACTTAAGCTGATGGTCAAGGCTTGCCCAAAAATCCATAGCAATTGTCCTTATCTGTACTTCCACTCTCATAGGCTGCTTTTTATCCGAGAAAAATACAGGTATTTCAATTATAAGATGATAGGAACGGTATCCGTTTTCTTTAGGCTTCTTTATATAGTCCTTGACTGCAATAAGCTTCACATCATCCTGCCTTGTAAGCATATCGGCCACTTCATAGATGTCGTCAAGAAATGAACATATGACTCTGATACCTGCAACATCGTCCAGATTTTTTACTATGGATTCAAGTGTCAGAGGCAGTCCGCGCCTTTTCAACTTTTCCACTATGCTCTTAGGCTTTTTTACTCTGGATTTTATCACCTCAATAGGATTTCTCCTGTTCTTTACAGAAAGCTCATCATTTAAAACCTCAAGCTTTGTTTTCACCTCTCTGATAGCACAGGTGTACATCATCATTGCTTCCTGAAATTTCTGTGCCATTTCATGTATTTCATCCGGTATCTGCACCAAATCAGGAACCTGTACAATCGACTGTTCCAGCTCGTTATTCGGATTATTTGATATATACATAAGTTCTCCCGCCTGTATGTGGGCAAAATAAACCTGTCCACATCAAAATTTTATTTTAAAATAGAATCGGCCGCTTCATCAAGCCAAGGTGCCTGCACATATTCTACAAGACCCGCATCCACCTGCTTTGCCACCTCAGGATCAATCGGGATCTTTGCCAAAACTTTAAGTCCCTCTTTTTTAGCAATCTCATCAATGTGGCTCTTACCGAATATCTCATGTCTGTGTCCACAGTCAGGGCACTCAAAATAGCTCATATTCTCAACCAAACCGAGTATCGGCACATTCATCTTCTTAGCCATATTTACAGCCTTGGTAACAATCATTGAAACCAGCTCCTGCGGACTTGTAACTATTATTATACCGTCTACAGGTATTGACTGGAATACTGTAAGCGGAACATCTCCTGTACCCGGAGGCATATCCACAAACATATAGTCGATATTATTCCATACGGTATCCTTCCAAAACTGCTTTACAACACCTGCTATTACAGGTCCTCTCCATATAACAGGGTCCGTCTCATTCTCCAAAATAAGGTTTGTACTTACAACATTGATTCCTGTATTTGTAACTGCAGGAACCATAAGCTGGTCGTATGTCACGCCAAGCTTTCCGCTAAGTCCGAATGCCTTAGGTATTGAAGGTCCTGTAATATCCGCATCGATAATACCAACTCTGAATCCCTTTGTCATAGCCTTTACAGCCATAAGAGAGGTTACAAGGCTCTTACCTACGCCTCCCTTTCCGGAGACAATTCCTATAACTTTATTTACACTGCTTTGAGGGTCGAGCTCTTCCCTGAATTCATTATTTGCCATATTAAAACCACATAGACCTAAGTCTATGATTTCCTTTCTTACTAAGATCTTGTACCGAAACACAGTACTTTATTATTATACTAAAAGACTCAACATTTTTCCATGTATTTAATCTGCCTGTATTATATTTTCTCAACAACCTTTACATTCTCACTGCCGAGTCTCTGTGCCAAAATCTCACAGGCCTCACTTGCAGGCACGCACCATTCACCTCCAAGGTCCTTTTTTGCTCTCTCTTTTTTCAAATATATGATGACGCTGTCATTGCCGTTTAATGTGCCTATATCCGAAAGCAGGTTGCCGAGGTCCTCTTCATAGCTTTCCTTATCCGGATACTGTATCCAAAGTTCCTTCTTTATTCTTCCGAACTCTCTCACAGTATCTACAATAAGCTTTCCTTCTTCCTCTCCCGAGGTGTCCACTCTTCCTTTGACAAAGACTTTTCCGCCTTCAATCAGCTCGCTGCCGTATCCCTCAAACGCCTTCGGAAATACTACAAGTTCTATTCTTCCGTACATATCTTCCAGAGTACATATAGCCATCATATCGCCCTTTTTTGTAAACCTTTTATTCACCTCGGTAAGCAGACCTCCGACTACCACCTTTCTGCCCGACTCAAGCAGAATATTGCCGTCCTCATCGGGATAAAAGTCTATACTTCTGGCATCGGCATACTTTTCAAGCATCGGGATATACTCTTCCAAAGGATGACCGCTTACATACATTCCCAGCACTTCCATCTCATACTTTAAAAGTTCTTCTTTTTTGTACTCTTCTATATGTATCATCTCGGACACAAAACTGTCTTTATCGTCATCAGCCACCACATCAAAAAACGAAATCTGTCCCGGTATCGTCGCCTTGCTCTCCTTGGACTTTTTATCACTCAAAAGCTCCGCATTCAAAATCTTTTCATGTCTGTTTCCGTCCAGACAGTCAAGCGCACCGGCCTTTATAAAACTTTCAATACTTCTCTTATTCAAATCCTTTTGCGGCAATCTGTTGATGAAATTTTCAAGTGTCAGATATTTTCCGTTCAATATCCTCTCTCTGACCAATGCATCCGCTACAGCTTTACCTACTCCCTTTATAGTGGCAAGTCCGAACCTGATTCCGTCCTTATCCACACTGAAGGCTCCCTCACCGCAGTTCACATCAGGCGGTAAAATCTTGATGCCCATATCCAAAAGACTTCCCATATATTCTGACAGCTTTGCAGGATTGTCACTGACAGAAGTCAGCGATGCCGCCATAAATTCCTTCGGATAATAGTACTTAAGATAAGCTGTTTGATATGAAATCACCGCATAGCAGGCTGCATGCGACTTATTGAAGGCATAGCTTGCAAAGTCAATCATTTCGTCAAAGATTCGATTTGCTATTTTTTCATCTATGCCGTTTTTTATACAGCCTGAAATGTTCTTTTCTTCATTTCCGTAGATGAAATTTTTTCTTTCCATCTCCATGACATGGGCTTTCTTCTTACTCATCGCACGACGAACCTCATCACTTCCGCCCATAGTATACCCTGCAAGGTCTCTGACTATCTGCATTACCTGCTCCTGATATACTATACAGCCGTAAGTAGGCTCAAGTATTGAAATCAGCTGTGGAGTATCATAGCTTACCTTGCCCTTTGAATTCTTTCCTTCAATGTACTTAGGTATAAAGTCCATAGGACCCGGACGGTAAAGCGAAATACCTGCAATAATATCTTCCAGATTTTCAGGCTTTAACCTCTTCATAAAGCTTTGCATTCCGCCGCTTTCAAGCTGGAACACCGCATCGGTCTTTCCGGTAGAGATGAACTCATACACCTTCTTATCCGCGTAATCTATCTTTTTCAGGTCAATATCCACACCGTGATTTTTCTTTATCATCTCCAAGGCGTTTTGAAGTACTGTAAGTGTACGAAGTCCCAAAAAGTCCATCTTCAAAAGTCCCAGTTCTTCCAAGGTGGTCATGGTAAACTGTGTTGTCACCGCATCATCAATTCCAAGTGCAAGCGGTACATACTCCTCCACAGCTTTTTTTGAAATTACAACACCTGCCGCATGCATACTGGCATGTCTCGGCAAACCCTCAAGCTTTAAGCTGTAGTCAATAAGCTCATGTACTACATCGTCACCGTCATAAAGTTCTTTAAGCTCCTTATTTCTTTCAAGTGCCAAACTCAGTGTGATATCCTTATCTCTCGGTATCATCTTTGCAATGCTGTCACATCTGGCATACGGAATCTCCATAGCCCTGCCCACATCTCTGATAACACCTCTTGCCTGCAATGTACCGAATGTGATTATCTGACATACCCTCTCACTGCCGTATTTATTTACCACATATTCAATGACCTCGCCTCTTCTCTCATCGGCAAAGTCCACATCTATATCGGGCATGGATACTCTCTCGGGATTCAAAAATCTCTCAAAGATAAGATTGTACTTAATAGGGTCAATATCCGTAATACCCAGACAATACGATACCACACTTCCTGCCGCCGATCCTCTTCCCGGTCCTACAGATATTCCCACACTTCTTGCATAATTTATATAGTCCCAAACTATCAAAAAATAATCTATATAGCCCATTGTCTCTATGACACCAAGCTCATAGTACATTCTTTTTTCTATCTCTTCACGGTTTTCATAATCTTTAGGGTAGTTTCTTTCAAAACCTCTCTTACATAAGCTCTCAAGGTACTCCTTGGCAGACATATTCTCAGGCACCTGATACTCAGGCAGCTTGGTCTCACCGAACTTTATATCCACATTGCACATATCTGCAATCTTTTCTGTGTTTTCAATAGCCTCAGGCGCATAAGGAAACAATGCTTTCATCTCATCTTCAGACTTTAAAAAGAATTGTCCGCCCTCATATCTCATCCTGTCAGGGTCCGATACCGTCTTACCGGTCTGTATGCATAAGAGTATATCATGTGCCGTAGCGTCCTCGGCATTGATATAGTGGATATCATTGGTTGCCACAAGCGGTATGTCAAGTTCCTTGCCTATCCTTACAAGCGACTGATTTACAAACTTTTGCTCAGGTATACCGTGATTTTGCAGTTCCAGATAGAAATTACCTTCACCAAAGAGATCTTTATACTTTTTTGCCACCTTTTTGGCATCATCTTCTCTTCCTCTTGATATAAGCTTCGGTATCTCTCCCGCCAGACAGGCTGAAAGAGCTATTATCCCCTCATGGTATTCCTGTAACAGTTCAAAGTCTATTCTCGGCTTGTAATAAAACCCTTCAGTAAAGCCTTTTGACACTATCTTTGTCAGATTCTCATATCCTTCATTATTTTTTGCCAATAAAATAAGATGATAGTATCTATCACCCTGCTTTGCCTGTTTTTCAAATCTTGATGAAGGGCTTACATACACCTCACATCCAAGTATCGGCTTTATACCGTTTGCCTTAGCTTCTTTATAAAAATCAATGACTCCATACATCACACCGTGGTCAGTGATAGCCAGTGAAGTCATGTTCAGTTCCTTTGCACGACTTATTATCTCTTTTATCTTACAGGATCCGTCAAGCAGTGAATACCCTGTATGTACATGTAAATGTGTAAAAGACATAGTTCTCCTTTTTTCATTCATATTGGGTATATTATATCATATTTTAAGGCCAAATATACCTGATATATTGATAATAAAACGCTGTATTTATCATATAGAAAACCCAATATATAATCCTCTCCTGCCTCATCAATTACCGAATACATATCAATACATTTATCTTACCTAATAATTTCATATATTTTCTCTCTTATAAGACCTCATTCGTCATTTTCCCCTAAAAATCATACCACATACGCTAGGAATACCTTTTAATTTTACGATACTCATTGCAAAGTGCGGGATCACCCCTGACTACGCGGGGAACACGGGTTTTAAGTTGTTAGACCAGTCGCAATTTTAGGATCACCCCCGCCTACGCGGGGAACACTTCGTAGACATACAAATTATATAAATTCGTGGAGGATCACCCTCGCCTACGCGGGGAACACTTATTGAGTTATGGTTACATGTTCCCCCTAATGGGATCACCCCCGCCTACGCGAGGAACACATACCTAAGCAACTGCCCAACATTTCCGACTGGGGATCACCCCCGCCTATGCGGGGAACACTGGTTATCACCTGTGACGAAAGCATACAAGGCAGAATCACCCCCGCCTACGCGGGGAACACGCACATACCAGTATACAAGTGATGGTTCACCCGGGATCACCCCCGCCTACGCGGGGAACACAAAATTTTCTAAAAGAATGAGCATCGCTGCAGGGGATCACCCCCGCCTACGCGGGGAACACTTGTATAAGTTTCACAATCCGCCGTGATAACTAGGATCACCCCC
>OGJT01000494.1_pt1 | contig 19622 bp, 18 predicted proteins | sample 1572331 | NCBI WGS metagenome assembly OGJT01 (sample SAMEA2582094, study PRJEB24529) | metagenome | biome: Human gut stool | place: China | collected 2011
CCCGTGGTTTAATTCGTATGCACCAATTCGATAAAGTGGAAATGGTACAAATCGTTGATCCAGATAAATCTATGGAAGCGCTTGAAGAATTAACTGGTCACGCAGAAAAAGTATTGCAATTATTAAATTTACCATACCGTAAAGTTTTACTTTGCACAGGTGATATGGGCTTTGGTTCTTGCAAAACTTACGACTTAGAAGTCTGGGTGCCTGCACAAAATACTTATCGTGAAATTTCCTCTTGCTCAAATATGTGGGATTTCCAAGCTCGCCGTATGCAAGCACGTTGTAAAGCAAAAGGCGATAAGAAAACGCGCTTAGTGCATACCTTAAATGGTTCAGGCTTGGCAGTTGGTCGTACTTTAGTGGCTGTGCTTGAAAACTATCAAAATGCAGATGGTTCAATCACCGTGCCAGAAGTGCTACGTCCATATATGGGCGGATTAGACGTTATCGGCAAATAATCCTTCTAGAAGATAAAAAAGCGTGGATTTTAAAATTTCCACGCTTTTTTATTAAGCTATTTCAACGACAACATCGGATTCTGATTTAGGTTTTAATTCACCCACTTCATATAAATCAATACCCGCATCTTTGGCTATTTCAATGACCGTTTGAACGCTATTAGGCTCAACTGCCACTAATAAACCACCTGATGTTTGAGGATCACACAAAATCGCTTTTTGCTCTTCCGTTAATGTGCCAACTTTATGCCCATAACTTTCAAAATTACGCCCTGTTCCACCGGGTACACAACCTTGAGCAATATAATCTTTTACACCGTCCAAGGTTTTAATTTTGTCCGAAAAAACTACCGCACTTAGATTTGAACCTTCACAGATTTCAATTAAATGACCAAGTAAACCAAATCCTGTGACATCCGTCATTGCGGTGACGCCATCCACTTGGGAAAATTGGCTGCCAATAGAATTCATTTGGCACATAGCGACCGTGGCTAAACCTTGATGTTCTGGCTTAAGTTTTCCTTTTTTCTCCGCCGTCGTCAAAATACCAATACCAAGCGGTTTCGTCATATAAAGCTTACAACCTGATTTTGCAGAAGAATTACGTTTCACTTTTTCAGTGTCAATCACACCTGTCACGGCTAACCCAAAAATAGGTTCAGGCGAGTCAATGGAATGTCCTCCCGCCAAAGCAATACCCGCTTGATGGCAAGCAAAGCGACCACCATCAACGATTTTCTGTGCAACTTCTGCAGGTAATACATTAGTTGGAAAACCTAAAATTGCGATGCCCATAATCGGCTTACCGCCCATGGCAAAAATATCACTGATGGCATTGGTTGCGGCAATTCGTCCAAAATCAAAAGGATCATCCACAATAGGCATAAAAAAGTCGGTGGTACTGATAATTGCAGTTCCATTACCAAGATCATACACCGCTGCATCGTCTGCTGTTTCATTGCCGACGAGCAAATTTGGATCATAAAATTTTTCCAGTTCTGAATGTAAAATTGTCCCTAACACCTTAGGCGAAATTTTACAACCTCAACCCGCACCATGACTGTATTGCGTCAGCCGAATTTTTTCTTCCATTTTTATTTACCTTGTTGAATATCCATTTTTGAGAATATGACTTTCAAACCCTATTCTTAATCATAAAGATCTTCGCCATCTTTCCTTGTACGCAATAATTGCAAAATCCAAACATATTGCTCTGGCGCTGGCGTAACAAAAGATTCTATTTCTTCGTTCATTGCTCGAGCTGATTGTTCAGGATCATCACTTAAATTCATTGCTGAATGAATTTCCATTTCATATTTACCAGTTTCAGCGTTATAACGAGGAAACATTGGAATGACCACGGCTTTAGAAAGTTTTGCCATTTTATTTAATCCCGGCAATGTCGCTTTATAAGTTCCAAAGAAATCAACAAATACGCTTTGCTCCGCACCAAAATCTTCATCTGGTAAGTAATAACCCATTTCGCCTTTACGAACATGATTTAAAAAAGGTTTAATACCATTTTGGCGAGCATGCATTTTTCCGCCGAAACGTTGGCGTGTAATCGTCCAAAGCCAATCCACCAATGGATTACGGTGTGGATTATACATAGAAGTCATTGGCATGCCTTGAGTGTGCAAAATAATGCCCGAGGCATCAATCGCCCAGCCATGTGGCACCATAAGAATAATATTCTTGCCTTCAGCTTTTGCCTGTTCGATATGCTCAAGACCGATAAATTCGCTACGTTTTTGCAAATGTTTCTTTGAACGGATGGCAATCTCACCAATACCAAACATAACTTGAGCGACGACCGCAAACATTTTATCAATTATTTGCTCACGTTGTTGTTCAGTCCAATGAGGGAAACAATATTGCAGGTTAATTTGTGCACGGGTACGCTGTTTCTTTGCTTTATGCCCAATCCAAATACCTAATTTTCCCGCCAATTTATCGCGCAGACGAAAAGGCACAAATGCTAACAACAATAAAAAGAAAATACCGAGCCAAATTCCCCAATATTGAGGCTTTAAATACGACCATGAAAAGTGCGCTTCATAGCCCACTCTCGCCGTCAAACGTAAATTTTGTTGATTATCCGACATAATAAAATGTAATTAATTTTAACCGCACTTTTGCGCGCTTTCCGAACTAAAAATGAAACCAGCCCTGATCGTAAACCATTTTAGCCGTCATCATAAAAGACATGATAACAACCATCGGTCGAATCAAGGTTTTACCTTTCGTCATCACCATTTTGGCGCCTAAATTTGCGCCTAAAATACTCCCAGCCATCATCACGAATCCCACTTTCCAAAGAATTTGTCCCCCCAATAAGAAAAGCGCAAAAGAAGCAAGATTCGAAGTGAAATTCATCACTTTTGCATGTGCCGTCGCTTTCGGGAGATTAAATCCTAGCAAAGTAACACAGGCTAAACTCATGATTGAGCCAGTCCCAGGCCCAAAGAAGCCATCATAAAAACCTAAAAATGGGCTAACTAAAAGACCAAATAACAGATAACTTAATCGTTGTTTCCGATCTTCATCACCTAATTTAGGAGTAAATAAAAAATATAGACCAATGGCTAAAATCAAAAAAGGCAGAATTTTTTTGAAAATCGCCACGTCAATTGATTGAATTAATAATGTACCTAGAGCAGAACCTAAGAAAACCCAAATCAAAATAAACCAAATATCACGTAAATTGACCGCTCTTTTTCGCAAGAAATAAAGGCTTGCAGATAATGCTCCGCCCATAGCTTGCAATTTGTTAGTGCCTAACGCCATTGCAGGTGGCATACCAGTCATGAGCAACGCTGGAATAGTAATTAATCCACCACCGCCAGCAATTGCATCGATAAATGATGCAACAAAACCAACACAAAACAATATTGCTAAAAGATCAATTCCGATATCCATATTGATTTACCTTAATGCTATTCTAACCATTCACTCCTATTCGGTGAGTTCAAAATTTGTTGGCACAAAAACGGTTCAGGTGGTGTAACTTTAGGTTTACTCACTAAAGTGCCTGGTTTTGGCGGTTCAAACCAAGAATATAATTCGTCCCCACAACCATCACCGGCAGGCACAGGTGCTTGATTTTCACAATAAGGCGCATCTGCTGGGCAAGTTAAACGAACATGAAAATGAGAGTCGTGTCCATACCAAGGACGAACTTTGTTTAGCCAACCGCGATCATTACCAGCGGTTTGACATAATTTTACCTTAATCGCGGGATTAACAAAAATACGCGTCACACTTGGATCTTGCGCAGCTAATTTGATTAACATCGCATGATTGCTATTCCATATGCGTTCATCCACTCGTTGCGCCTTTCTATCCACAACTAATAAACCTTTACCATCAGAATTCAGTGCATCGGCGTCTGACATTTCGCCCATTCTTAACCAAATATCCGCATCTAATCCCATCTGATGGCTAGCATGACCAGTTAAAAACCGTCCGCCACCCGGCATGGCAATATCCCCCACTAACATCGTTGGCAACCCAGCAGCTTTAGCGCGTTGTCCCAAACGTTCAAGATACTGAATCATATTTGGATGACCATAATAACGATTGCGATTCATACGAATCACTTGGTAACCTTCACCTTTCGGCGGTAGTGCTTTCGCTCCAATAATACACCCATTGGTATAACTACCAATAGGTTTTGATTTCCCATCGTCACTTGGAATAGGACGTTTCACTTTTTGCCAATCTAGAGGAGACGCAACAACGTTCAGAGAGAAAAGTGCGGTAAAAATTATGGTTGTTTTTAATAAAATTTTATTCATTCTAATATTATCATCAATAGTTTCATCGTCGATAAATATACCCACGATAAAAAATAACTCCCCTTTGAGGAACATGCATTACTCAAAGGGGTAACATCAAAGCTTATCTAGGAGATAGCGACCTAGCCTTAAATATCACATTAAGATCACTTACACTGTGCCTTAAAACGTAATAGATGATCTAATAAAACAATCGCCATCATGGCTTCTGCGATGGGTACAGCACGAATCCCCACACAAGGATCGTGTCGACCTTTTGTTACAACCTCTACGGATTCACCATTAAGATTGATTGAACGACCAGGAATCGTAATACTTGAAGTCGGTTTTAGCGCAATAGTGGCGATAATCGGTTGACCAGAACTAATTCCTCCTAAAATGCCACCTGCATGATTGCTTTCAAATCCATCGGGGGTCATTTCATCACGATGTTCACTTCCACGTTGCTCAACCACAGCAAAACCATCACCAATTTCGACGCCTTTTACAGCATTAATTCCCATTAATGCATGGGCAAGATCCGCATCTAAACGGTCAAATACTGGCTCGCCTAATCCGACTGGAACATTTTCAGCGATAACGGTAAGTTTAGCGCCAATAGAATCCCCTTCTTTTTTAAGTTCACGGATCAATTCATCGAATTTTTCTACCGCACTTTCATCAGGACAAAAGAATGGATTGCTATTTACCTTTTCCCAATCAATTTCTCCGATAGTCTGCGGCGCAATTTTCACATGGCCAATTTGGCTTAAAAAGCCCCGTACTTCAATACCAAAATGTTCGCGTAAATATTTTTTTGCGATCGCTCCCGCAGCAACTCGCATCGCTGTTTCACGCGCGGACGAACGCCCACCGCCACGGTAATCACGGATTCCATACTTTTGCTGATAGGTAAAATCTGCATGACCTGGGCGGAAACGATCTTTAATCTCGCCATAATCTTGCGAACGCTGATCACCATTTTTAATGATCATTCCAATACTTGTGCCTGTCGTTTTTCCTTCAAACACACCAGATAAAATTTGAACTTCATCATCCTCACGACGCGGCGTGGTATATCGAGATGTCCCTGGTTTACGACGATCTAAATCTGGCTGAATATCTTTCTCTGATAATTCGAGATTTGGCGGTACCCCATCAACGATACAGCCTAATGCAATACCATGTGACTCCCCAAAGGTTGTCACACGAAAAAGTTGTCCAATTGTGTTACCAGCCATATTATTTCTCTTTAATTAGTTTTAGTTAATTTTTCCATATTAATGAATGGAATCTCTTCACCCGTGTCGTTATTTTTAATAAAGATATCCAATTGATTGAAAGCAATATCTATATTATTTTCTTTAAACAATTGATTTACACGACGATTTAATAAATCAAGCGTATCATTACGATCTGAAACTTGTCCGACATAAACTCGTAACTCATGGTCTAAAGTGCTTGCACCAAAGTTTAAAAACAACGCTCTTGGCTCAGGCTCTTTTAAAACACTCGGTAATTCATAAGCAGCTTGTAACAACAAACGTTTTACTAATTCTAAATCGGAGTTATAAGAAACCCCTACAGATATAACTAAACGAGTAATGGTATTTGATAATGACCAGTTCGTCACTTGCCCTGTGACAAACGATTTATTCGGTACAATCACTTCTTTTCTATCTGGATCAATCATCGTAATAGCACGAATACGGATTTTTGCTACCGTACCAGTGACACCGTTTATGGTAACGGTATCGCCCACTCGAATTGGGCGTTCAAATAATAAAATAATCCCGGATACAAAGTTTGCAAAGATTTCTTGCACACCAAAGCCCAAACCAACTGAAAGGGCAGCAAACAACCATTGCAATTTAGACCACGACATGCCTAATGTAGCAAATGCCCACGCACCACCAACCGCAACTAAAACATAGGTTAATAATGTAGTAATAGTATAAGGTGTGCCTTGTGAAAGTTTAACCCGTGAGAAAATTAATACTTCTAAAATACCTGAGATATTGCGCACTAACACATAAGTAATCCCTACAATCACCAAGGCGACGAGAAGATTAAATAAAGTGATACTTTCCATCACTGTGCCAGCTTCAGTAGTCGTCGTTTGCTGCCATAAGGTCACTTCACGAAAATAACTTGCCACCGTGACAAGATCTGACCAAACATAGTAGAAAATGCCAAACAAAGCAGTCCAAATGAAAAGATCCGCAAAACGCAATAATTGGCTACGCACTTCATTTAGCGCTAAGCCTTCTTCTTTTTCATTAAGAACAAGCTCATCAGATGTTGCTCCTTCATTGATGCTTGCTCGTTTCTGATGACGTTTTTCTTCTAAACGGCGATGAGCCAAGCGACGAGAAGACACAGTAATACCACGATAAATCACTTGACGAATTAACCACCAGACACACCATGCAATATAAGAATTAATCAGATGCTGTATTAAATTCAACGCAGTGTAATAGTATCCCAACGCGACTAATATCACTAAGCCAACAGGAATAATCTGTAAACTGAATTGCACGATTTTGACAATAATATGATTATGGTTTTTTTTCTCATCTTCGTAAGAACGTAGCACATTTTTGAAACGTGGTGCGATGATAATAATGCAGAACAGCAATGAAACTATTGTATTCACCTGTCCAATCACATCATTTGCCAACCCATAATCAGTCGCGTTACTAAATACTGATGTATTCAGTAATAAAACAACCGCTACAACAATACGTTTAATTACACTTTGAAAACGCACCGCACTTTGTTGAGAAAATTCAAAGTGGCGCACAAAAATCCCATTTGAGCGGAATAAAGAAAGCCAAAATGTGAAAAACCACCAATAGCCAGCCATACTAAACGACCAATCCCAAAACTCAGTTGGATTTTTCACAAAAAAGAAACCAATCATTTGGCAAATGGCTAAAAACCATAATGTCCCTGAAAGAGTTAAAAATGCAGTCAATAATATAGCTAATGGAGTATTCCATTGATTGTCATATTTCAAACGATTAATTTCACTATTAATTTTGGCTAAGCGCTGTTTAATACGTTCTTTAAAGCGAAAAATCGCACCGCCTACAACAAACAGAGCAAAGAAATACATCAGCAAATAAGGTAAATTACTATAGTTGGTTGGAAAACCAATTTTCTTCACAATACCATCTACTTGAGCAACAAATATATGTGGTAATTCACTAAACCAATCTAAATTAATAGGATTATTACTTTTAACCCAAAAACTTTGTTGATCTAATTTAGCTTGAACTCGATCACTTATTTGAGTAATTTGCTGCTGAGTAAGCTCTAATGAAATAGCTAAATTAAGCTGGCTATTCAATGATTTAATTAAGTCAGATAAAACTTTCCGACGCTCAGTTAATAAATTCGTTAATTGAATCTTCTCTGTATTACTAAATTTTTCGCCTTCATCTGATTCTACTTTAAGAATATAAGCATCTAAATCGTAAAGCTCATTACGTTTTTGAGTAATATCAAAAATCTGAACCCTCAAATCCGCAATTTGTTTTGATAAACCTTGAATATTTAAATTAGTTGGTAATTTTTGTTTTTGTTGCTGAATAATACGAGAAAGTACCAATGTACCTTGTAAAGCGCTAATTTGTTCATCAATCGTATGTTGAGTTTGAGTAAGACTCTCCAACACATTACGCATTCTCAAGTCATCTTGCGTCAAGATATTAGTTTTCTCAGTTTGTTGTAGCAAATATTGACTCAAGTCCGCATTACGCGCCAATTCTTTCTGAATATAGGCATTTTTTGCACTATTTAGTTGCTGTTGCTGAACTTGTTCCACTTGGTTTTGAGTTTGCGCTAAGTTTTTCTGATTAATCACTTCTTGGATCGCCACAATTTGTTGCTGTAGCACCTGTAAACGAGCATTTAACAAATCATAGCGACTTTGATAAAGCAATGTCAGCTGATCACTATTTTTCAATAAATCTTGGTTGTAAGCGTTTTTTAAATCAATCAGCTGTAATTCTATTTGATTTTTTTGACGTAAAGTTTTTGTAAGATTGCTATCGGCTAATTGTTGATTAATTTCTTGTGTACGTTTCAAATTCTCAGTAAGGCTGGTTTGTGCACGCTCAGATACAGAACTTTGCCCCGCTAATTGAGTATTCGCTTTACTTAGTGCTGTTTGGGTTTCCTGCTGTTGAGCACTAAGTTTGCTTAATGCAGCCTGTAAATCTGCTAAATTTTGTGCTTGATAATCGACTGATTTAGATTGTTCTAACTGCTTCTTAAACGCCAATAAATCTGCATTATTTTTCTTAATTTCACTATCAGCATGGGCTAAAACATCATGTAAATCTTCATTATTTTTTTGTTGAGTTTGAATGAGTTGCAATAAATCTAAAGAGGTTTGCAATTCATTAATAAGCGCAGTTTTTACATCACCGTCAGCCATTTTTTGTGCATCGGCTAAATCAGTAGTGAGTTCTTGCTCCGTAGGTAATAATATTTTGCTTTTGTTTGCAGCAAATGTTGGATGCACCATCGCCCAACCAATTAAAGCTGTAGCTAAAAGTGCGGTGAAAAAACGTGATGTTTTCATAAGTTACCTATATTTTTTATTGTTCGTTTATTTGTTTTGCTAACCAATCGGCAAGCACTTTACGTGATATTTTTATTGCGCCAGCAGATAAATCTACTGGCAATTCATAATAAGCTATTGGCTGTTTAAAGCGAGCTAATTTATCTTGTAAAAATTCAGTGATTTTTTCGACCGCACTTTGATTAAAGGGTTCATTCAAAGCAACAATCGCAACTGGGCGATAGCCAAATTCATGATCGACTTTGGGTAAAACAAAAACTTGTTTCACCATAGCATTTTTCAGCATCACTTGCTCTATTTCTTCTGGCTGAATATTTTCACCGCCAGAAATAAACATATTATCAAGTCGTCCGATAATTACCAGTTCGCCCTCTTGCAAAATGCCTTTATCTTTTGTCTGAAGCCAGCCGTCACTATTCGTTAATGGAAAAATTTGTCGTTCTTTCCAATACCCCATTGCCAAACCAGCACCTTTTAGCCAAACTTCATCGTTCACCAAACGATATTCTCGACCTAATAAAGGTTGCCCTACGCCTTGTTTTTCATCAGATTGTTTGGCAAAAACCGTAGACGCCATTTCCGTCATTCCATAACCAGAATAAGTTTTAATACCATATTTCACTATTTTCTGAGTAAGTTCTGTCGGAATATGCGCACCGCCCAGTAAAATATGGCGTGTAGCAAATGAAATACTCGGATTTTCCTGTAAATAATCTAATAAACGCTGTAATTGTGTTGGTACAAGAGAAACGTGAGTCGTCTCCAATAATGAAGCGTAAAAATCCGTTTTCGGAAAATATAATTCAGCGCCACAACTCAACCAACGCCAAACAATACCTTGTCCTGAAACATGATATAACGGCAACGAAAGTAGCCAAGAATGTGCGCTATCAAACTTCATCAATTCGCATACGCCCTTCGCATTATCTAAATGCGCTTGAACATTATGTACTACCGCTTTTGGCAAACCTGTCGAGCCAGACGTGAGCGTCATTGTCGCAGGGCGAAAGAAATCAGCTTTTTGTATAACTACATCAGCTTTGGGAAAATCCCTCAAATCTTCATCATAAAAACAAAAATCGATGTGATGAACATTACACAATTCTGTAATTTTTTCTTGCGGAAAAGCCGGATTAATACCTAGAATTTTTGCACCAAGTTGGATTGTAGCAAGATATAAAAATAAAATGTTTTCTGTATTTTTTCCGACAAAAGCAACCGCACTTTCAGGATTTACACCTTTATTTAGTAAAAAGGAAACGGTTTGATTCACTTTCTCGGCTACTTGCGCCCAATTAAAAATATCGCCCTGTGCAGTGCGCAAGGCGATTTTATGAGAAAACTTAGGTTGGATAGCAAAGGCTTGCCAAGGATACATCATTAATTTACCGTGAAATATGCCCGCACTTCGTCAATTAAACTTTCAGGCAAATCCATTGATTGCATTGCCCCTTCCAACATCAGCATTTTACGACCGCTGTTTGTATTAGTAATAACCCAATAAGGCGTATCTGGAATTTGTTTTGGTTTTGTATGATTGCCGGTCATTAACAATGTTGCTTCATCGCGCGCAAAATAAACTCGAGTGCGGCCTTGTAAAGATTCTGTGGCTTGCGCAAAACTCTCAGGATTAGTGCGATAAAGCACGCGTAGAATTGCTAAGAAACGCGTAACAGCTTTGCCTTCTTCTTGAAATTCTGTCGAGTTCAACAACGTTTGAACTTTTTCTACGATCTGATTAATTGCCGTTATCGGCTGTTTTTTCGTCGGTTTTACACTTTCTGACTTAGCTGGTTCAGTCTGTACTTCTACTTTTGATTCTGTTTTTTCGTTATTTTCAGCCGGAGCAAATGTTAAGTCATCCGCAAAAACACTAGCATGCGCCGGTAAATTAAGCAAACGGCGTAAAATATCCGAAGCACTTTCCCCAATAGAGCGGGTTTGGCTCGCAATGTATTGGTATAATTCTTCATCAACTTCAATGATCTTCATTTTTTTCTCTCTGTTTGCTAGAATTTTTTTAATTATAGCGACTTCTTTACAAATTCTCACGCAAAAATTATGGCAAATTCATTGCTCAATTATCAATTTAATCAAGTAAAACAAACGATTAATTCTCCAACTTTAGTTTTTATTCACGGTTTATTCGGGGATATGAATAACCTTGGCATCATCGCTAGAGCTTTTAGCGAAAATTACAATATTTTACGCGTAGATCTGCGCAATCACGGCCATAGTTTTCATTCGGAAAAAATGAATTATCCACTTATGGCTGAAGATGTTATCGCGGTAATCCGCCACTTGAATTTACCCAAAGTGATATTAATTGGCCATTCTATGGGGGGAAAAACCGCCATGAAAATCACCGCACTTTGCCCAGAATTAGTCGAAAAATTAATTGTAATTGATATGTCTCCCCTGCCTTACGAAGGATTTGGGCATAAAGATGTGTTTAATGGCTTGTTCGCTGTCAAAAATGCAGCCCCTCAAACTCGTCAAGAAGCCAAACCGCTCTTAGAAAAGGAAATTGATGATCAGGATGTCGTGCAATTTATGCTGAAATCTTTTGACCCCAATTCACCTGATTATTTTCGGTTTAATCTCACCGCACTTTTCAACAATTACGCTAACATTATGGATTGGGAAAAGGTGCATGTACTCACGCCGACGCTGTTTATCAAAGGCGGAAATTCTTCTTATATAAAAATAGAGAATAGCGAAAAAATTTTAGAACAATTTCCTCATGCGACGTCTTTTACTATTAGTGGTTGTGGGCATTGGGTGCATGCTGAAAAACCTGAATTTGTTATACGTGCGATAGAGCGATTTGTAAATAAGAATTAATTCATTTAAATGAGAATACTTTTGTAGTATACTCCCACATAATTTAGGGGATATCCCCTATTTATAATCAATACGTTAAATTTTAAAAGGAAAGAAAAATGGCAGTTGTTGGTCTATTTTATGGCAGTGACACAGGCAATACCGAAAACATCGCGAAAATGATCCAAAAACAATTAGGTAATGACTTAATCGATATTCGTGATATTGCCAAAAGTAGCAAAGAAGATATTGAAGCATACGATTTCTTACTTTTCGGTATTCCGACTTGGTATTACGGTGAAGCACAAGCTGACTGGGATGATTTTTTCCCAACGTTAGAAGAAATCGATTTTACAGATAAACTCGTAGGTATTTTCGGCTGTGGCGATCAAGAAGACTATGCTGATTATTTCTGTGATGCTATCGGCACCGTGCGTGACATCGTAGAACCGCACGGCGCAATCATTGTGGGCAACTGGCCAACTGAAGGTTACACTTTTGAAGCATCAAAAGCATTATTAGAAGATGGGACTTTCATTGGGTTGTGTATTGATGAAGATCGCCAACCTGAACTCACAGCAGAGCGTGTAGAAAAATGGTGTAAACAAATTTACGATGAAATGTGTTTAGCCGAGCTCGCTTAAAATTTTTCACATAAAAGGAAGGGAACTTTATGTCTGAAGAAAACATTAAATTACTTAAAAAAGCTGGATTAAAAATTACTGAACCTCGTTTAACCATTCTTGCTTTAATGCAAAATCACAAAAATGAGCATTTTTCTGCAGAAGATGTATATAAGATTTTACTTGAACAAGGTAGTGAAATTGGGCTTGCAACGGTTTATCGTGTACTTAATCAATTTGACGAAGCACACATTTTAATCCGTCATAATTTTGAAGGAAATAAATCAGTATTTGAATTAGCTCCGGTCGAGCACCACGATCATATTATCTGCGAAGATTGCGGAAAAGTCTTTGAATTCACAGATAATATCATTGAACAACGCCAACGCGAAATTAGCGAACAATATGGTATTAAATTAAAAGCTCACAGTTTATACCTTTACGGTAAGTGTAGTGACATCAATAAATGTGATGAAAACTCAAATAAATAATCTCAGCAAGGCGACTAAAAGTCGCCTTTATTTTTTCCATTTATCAATTTCAATAAAAATACCCAATCGCTTCTCTAACCTACTTCATTGGTCAATTTTTGAATCTAAATGTGATTCGATAGGCAATAAACTTATTATTGCTTACGCCAAGTTGTTCCATTCGGACCATCTTCTAATACGATACCCATAGCGGTAAGGTCATTACGCGCAGCATCTGCAGCGGCCCAATCTTTAGCAGCGCGAGCTTCATTGCGTTGTTTAATCAGTGCTTCAATTTTTGCCACTTCATCATCGTTAGAACCCGCTTGTAAGAATTTCTCTGGTTCTTGTTGAAGTAATCCTAAAATAGCCCCCAATTCACGCAAACGCGCGGCAAGTCCATTGGCTTTCTCAACATCTTCTGTTTTTAACTTGTTAATTTCACGCGCCATTTCGAATAAAACAGAAAGTGCATTTGGCGTATTAAAATCATCATCCATTGCGTCACGGAAAGTTTCTACAAAATTTTCCCCGCCAAAAGCAACCGCACTTTGCTCTGTTCCTCGCAAAGCCGTGTATAAACGTTCCAACGCACCTTGCGCTAAATTCAAGTTTTCTTCGCTGTAATTGAGCTGGCTACGATAATGTGCCGTTAATAAGAAATAACGTACTGCCTCTGCATTATAGTGATTTAATACATCACGAATTGTGAAGAAATTGCCGAGGGATTTCGACATTTTTTCTTTATCAACCATAATCATGCCGGAATGGATCCAATAATTCACATATTGGCCACCATGCGCACAGCAAGATTGTGCAATTTCATTTTCATGGTGAGGGAACATTAAATCAGAACCACCGCCGTGAATATCAAAATGTTCACCAAGTTGTTTGCAGTTCATTGCAGAACATTCAATATGCCAACCCGGACGACCTGCGCCCCAAGGGGAAGCCCAACTTGGTTCGTTTTCTTTCGACATTTTCCAAAGCACGAAATCCATTGGATTTTTCTTGATTTCATTGATTTCAATACGTGCACCAGCTTGTAATTGCTCAAGATCTTGACGAGATAATTTGCCGTATTCTTTAAAACTTTCCACATCAAACATCACATCGCCATTATCCGCAACATAAGCATGTCCGCGTTTAATTAATTTTTCCACAATTTCAATAATTTCTGGAATATGATGCGTAGCGCGAGGTTCAAAATCAGGGCGTAATACATTAAGTGCATCAAAATCTTTATACATTTCCTGCACCATGCGATCTACTAACTGATCGCAGGTTTCTTTGTTTTCTAACGCACGTTTAATAATTTTGTCATCTACGTCCGTAATATTGCGTACATAAGTTAAATCGTAACCCAAAGAACGTAAATAACGAGCAATCACATCAAAACACACAAAAGTGCGTCCATGACCGATATGGCACAAATCATAAACAGTAACGCCACAAACATACATTCCCACTTTATTTTCGTGGATAGGTTTAAAGATTTCTTTTTCTCTCGTTAAGGTATTGAAAATTTTTAGCATTTTTAAGCTCGTAAAATGAAATAAAAACAAACCGCACTTTTATAGCACTTTTACCTCGATTGTGGAATAATACGACCCTTAATTTTTCAGAAGGAAAACAAAATGGTTACGTTACACACAAACTTTGGCGACATTAAAATTAAATTGGATTTTGATAAAGCTCCAGTTACAGCAGAAAACTTCTTAAATTACTGCAAAGACGGTTTTTATAATAACACAATTTTTCACCGTGTTATTGATGGCTTTATGATTCAAGGCGGCGGTATGGAAAGCGGTATGCGCGAAAAAGCAACCAAAGCACCAATCCAAAATGAAGCAAACAATCGTTTAAGTAACAAACGCGGAACCATTGCAATGGCTCGCACTTCAGATCCACATTCAGCGACAGCACAATTTTTCATTAACGTGGCAGACAATGATTTCTTAAATTATCGTTCAAAAGAAATGTTTGGTCGCGAAGTCGTTCAAGAGTGGGGCTATGCAGTATTTGGCGAAGTGGTTGAAGGGATGGATGTTGTGGATAAAATCAAAAAAGTGAAAACAGGCAACAAAGGCTTTCATCAAGATGTTCCAACTGAAGATGTAGTGATTACATCGGTTTCAGTAGAATAATGGTGAATGGCGGATGAATTCCGCCATTTTTTATCGACCTAAAGGAAAATGCTCATGCCTTTCTTCGACACTCACACGCATCTCGATTATCTCCAACAATTTACTAAGGAACCTTTGTCAAAGCTTATTGATAATGCTAAAAAAGCCGATGTGCAAAAAATACTGATTGTGGCGGTGAAAGAAGCTGATTTTAAAACAATCAAAAATATGACCGCACTTTTTCCTGATAATTTGTGCTATGGGCTAGGGTTACATCCTCTTTATATTCAAGAACACGCCGAAAATGATTTGATTCTGCTAGAACAAGCCTTAAAAAATCGTGATGCAAATTGCACGGCGGTGGCAGAAATTGGTTTGGAACGCGCGATTCCTAATTTGCTCACCGATGAACTTTGGGCAAAACAATGTCATTTTTTTGAAAGCCAACTTTATTTGGCAAAACAATTTAATTTACCCGTCAATATTCACAGTCGAAAAACGCATGATCAAATTTTTACTTTTTTAAAACGTATTCCATTATCTAAACTTGGCGTAGTACACGGTTTTTCAGGAAGCTACGATCAAGCAAAACGCTTTGTTGATTTAGGTTATAAAATCGGGGTTGGCGGCACTATCACTTATGAACGCGCCAATAAAACTCGTCAAGCAATCGCGAAGTTGCCGCTTGATGCCTTAGTGTTGGAAACAGACAGTCCAGATATGCCTGTATTTGGTTTTCAAGGGCAACCTAATCGACCAGAACGTATTGTGGAAAGTTTCAAAGCCCTTTGCGCCTTAAGAAATGAACCTGCTGAATTGATTAAAAAAGTCACATGGGAAAATGCTTGCCAGATTTTTTCTTGATCCACGTCACATTACTGAAATTATTTTGAATTAAATACTAGAAAAAAGAAACTGAGCATAATAATATCCGCCTAGTAGAAAGTTTTTCTCAACACACAATAAGGATATATTATGTCGCAAATCTATACTCAGGTGAGAAAGTTAGCGGAACAGTTTATTGAGCCTTACGCCGACGAACTCGATCAAAAAAAAGAATTTCCTGTTCAGGCATTTAAAGAATTAGGTAAAGCCGGTTGGTTTTCACTTTTAATTCCGAAAGAATACGGCGGAATGGGATTAACCCTAAAAGAACATGCTGAAGTCTGTATGGCATTAGCTGAAAGTTCAGCCTCTGCAGGTCTCTGTTACATGATGAGTAACGTTGCAGTGAATTGTTTAAATCTATTCGGCAGCGATCAACTCAAACAAAAAATCTTTTCTGATATTGTTCAAAATCAAACCTTTGCCGCACTCGCCTATAGTGAATTAGGCACGGGGACTCACTTCTATATTACCGATGCAACCGCACAATTTAATACTGAACATGCAGTATTCAATGGCTTAAAATCCATGGTGACATCGGGCAATTATGCCTCTTATTATTTAGCGCTTTTGCCTTCCGAAAATGGTGAAGCTATTGATAACTGGGTGCTTCCACTTGGCACTCAAGGCTTAACTTTTGAAGCCGATAGCTGGAATGGCTTAGGTATGCGTAGCAATGTCTCTTGCTTTATGCGCATGACCGATATGCCATTAGATCGTAGCTGGCGTATTGGCGAAGTTGGCACAGGCGCAGAACAAGTATTTGGTGGCATTGCACCAGCCTTTATTTGTGGCTTGGCAGCTGTTTATAGCGGCGTATGTAAAGCCGTGCTTACTGAGGCAATTAAACATTCAACATACCGTAAATACACATCGGGCACTGCATTAGCTGAAATCGAAACCGTGCAAATTCACTTAGCTAAAATCTATGCAAATACAAACGCTGCTGTATGTGCTACGAGAGATGCGGCTCGTGCAGTCACAGAAGGTGATGCAGATGCATTGGCTAAATTATTAGCCGCCCGAATTGTCGCGAGCGAAAACGCTATTACCCTTGCACAAATTGGTATGCGTATTGGCGGTGGCAAGGCTTATAACAAAATAGGACCAATGGAACGCTATTTACGCGATGCATTAGCAAGCCAAGTGATGGCGCCAAGTGTCGATGTGCTAAATATTTGGTTAGGTAAAGCCATTACAGGTCAACAAATTCCATAAAGTGCGGTGAAAAATGAGTGATAAATTAAAAATTGGGGCGGTAATTTACGCCCCACAAGTGACGGTTATTTGGGGCATTATTGCTGACTTTTTCGAAAAAGAAGGCTTCCCTATTGAACCCGTGTATTTCAAAGACTACAAAGGACAAGTTGATGCGTTACTCAATAATGAAATTGATGTGGCGTGGAACTCTCCCCTAGCTTGGTTAGATGGTTACTTACGTAGTGGTGGTAAAACCTTAAATGGTGCCATGCGTGATACCGACCAAGATCGTCAAAGCTATTTAGTTGTTAATGATCCAACTATCCAATCGATTGAAGATTTAAAAAATAAAACTATTGCTTTTGGTGCAATTGATTCCCCACAAGCGCGGTTAATTCCTATCGAGTTTTTACATCAACATGGCTTGGAATTTGGTCAAGATTATGTAGAAAAACGCTTTGATGTGGGTGTTGGTTTGCACGGCGATCATGTAGGCGGTGAATTAGATGCAGCCAATGCATTAAAAGATCGCCAAGTCGCGGCAACATGGATGTTAGATTTCAACTTTGAACGTTGGACAAAAGATGGCACGCTCGATCCTGTAACAGTTCAAGTACTCGCAAAAACACCATCATTTGACCATTGTATTTTTAGTGGACGCATGGGATTAGATGAAACTAAATTCAATGCATTCACCGAAACATTGTTCAAAATGGATTACAGCAATCCAGAACATAAAGAAATGATGGATTTGGAAGGATTAAAACGTTGGGTTGCGGGCAGAACAAAAGGTTTTGCTCAATTACAAGCTGCCAATGAATATTTAAAATTCTTTTAAGATCAATATGTCATGATGGGCGTGTAATAAACGCCCATCATTGTGGATTTTCTATGAAACCTTTCACAACTTCCCTTTTAGGCTCAATGCCTCGTAGCCAAGCACTTTTGATGGCGCGTAAAAAGCACGTACTCGGTAAAATAACCACAGCAGAGCTTGAGCAAATTGTTGTTCAAGAAACAAAACAAATTGTCGAACTTCAACAACGAACTGGCATTGATATCATCACGAGTGGTGAATTACTTCGCGACAATTACCTTTCTTTTATTGCACAAAAAATTCAAGGCGCGACCTTAATGAGCATGAGTGAAATGCTCGATCACATTAAAGAAAAGCAAATTTTTGAGTCAATGCTAGAAACCTTGGATGTTCCCGCACTTTCCATAAAAAATGCTATTTGCATTGGAAAAATCAGCTACAAACAATCTTTAGTAGCAGATGAAATGCTACTACTGAAAAATCTAACCAAGCAACCAATTAAAGCAACCTTGCCTGGGCCTTACTTAATGGCTCGCTCCATGTGGCTTTCGCCTGTATCTGGACAACATTATTCATCAAAAGAAGAAATGGCAAAGGATGTTGTTGCCATCTTAAAGCAAGAAATTGATCATTTATGTGAACTAGGCGTAAGTGTTGTTCAATTTGATGAGCCTGTTTTGACAGAAGTTATTTTTAGCCATCATCAAACACGTTCATTTATGTGTGCTGCGTTAAGCGAAAAACAAGATTTTGCAGCAGAACTACAGTTTGCGAAAAGTTTAATTACTCAAATCTTTGAGTATGCAAGAAATAAAAATATCAAAACGGCATTACATGTATGCCGAGGTAACTGGAGCAAAGATGAAAGCGTATTACTGCGCGGGCCCTATACATCATTAGTGGATTTATTTGAATCGGCATTACCTGATATTTTAATGCTCGAATTTTCTACGCCAAGAGCGGGAGAATTAAGTTCGTTATTAGAAAGTGAAATCTTAAGACAAAAATGCATTTTAGGCTTAGGTGTCATCAATCCTCGTTCTGATGAGGTTGAAAGCATAGCGCAGATTGTTCAGCGCGCAGAAAAAGCCTTAAATTACCTTCCACCAGAGCAAATTTGGCTAAATCCAGATTGTGGATTTGCCACTTTTTCTAACCGCCCTTTAAATGGTTTTGATATTATTGAAGCCAAACTTAAGGTATTAAATGAAGCAAAATCAATATTGAGGGAACGTTATGTATAACGTACCTGAAAGTGAATGTTTTACAGCGAAATATCGAGCCGTATTACGCGGAGAAGAAGTTAAATTATTCACCCCGAATGACAGCATTTCGCTCTATTCACAAGTCAATTTTGATAACCAATCGTTACAAAAAAGTGCGGTGGATTATTTCGCTGTTTCTATTTTAGGTGGAATTTTGAGCAGTGTAAAAGCACATTTTGCTCAACAACGTGCCGATATTGTAGAAATGGAAGGAAAAATTTGGCTCAACCTCGCCAATCCTTTAACCTTACTGGGCGTTCGCGGTTATAATGAACAACCCCAAATAACAGATTGTAAAATCAAGATTTTTATTTCATCTGATTTAGATGATCAAACATTTGATCACCTCACTCAAACTGCATTAAGAAATTGTTTTATCTACAATACATTAAATAAAACGTTTTCTTTTACCGTCTTGTTTGAGCAAGTGTTGTAATTCATTATATTAGTCAAAAATACAACTTAAACACCATCAATATTTTCCTAATTTGAAATAATTGGTATTTTTTGATACCATAAATGCACTTTTGGAAACAATCCACTCAAATCCTACTGAGCGTTTCCTTCAAAATCGCACTTCTC